>OFJB01000022.1_pt1 | contig 131327 bp, 125 predicted proteins | sample 1775081 | NCBI WGS metagenome assembly OFJB01 (sample SAMN08195771, study PRJEB24354) | sludge metagenome | isolation source: initial sludge from phenol fed wastewater aerobic bioreactor | place: India: Nagpur | collected 2016-06-05 | reverse complement strand
CGGTCGCATTCGCAACCGGCCTTGTCGGCGGCGGCGGCAGCCGGGGTCCAGTAGCCGGTGCGCCAGCAGAGGCCGAAGCCGCTCTTGGCGACGACGTCGCGCTGGTCGATGACATAGACACGTTCCTGAGCGACGGCAGCAAAGCCGATACCCGCCAGCAGGGCAACGGCCAGGGATTTCTTGGCGATGTTCTTGATCATGGTCTTCCCTCGTTGAAGAAATTGGAAATTTCAGCGGTTTGCATCAGGGCGCATGCGCCTTCCCAGTGCAGACTTCCGCTTTATTCTGCCATAGCGCGGCGGATGCATCCAAGCGAAATTCCTTGCCAAGCCGTAAAGTTTTGTGCTCTAGCAGACAGTTTCCGGCCACCCAGACATGGCTGACCTGTTCGCGGCCGGCGACATTCACCAGGTGCGACAACGGATCGTAGCAGGGCTGGCATTCAAGATCAGCCAGCGAGACTGCGCAGAGGTCGGCTTGTTTGCCGCAGGCGATGGAACCGGTGATGCTGTCCAGTCCCAGCGCCCGGGCGCCGTTCAGGGTGGCCATGCGCAGTGCTCTCGCTGCCGGCAGGGCGGCGGCGTCGCCGCTGCTGCCCTTGGCCAGCAGGGCGGCCAGGCGCATTTCGCCGAACATGTCGAGGCGGTTGTTGCTGGCGGCGCCATCGGTGCCGAGGCCGATATTGATGCCGGCAGCGTCCATTTCGGCGATACGGGCGATGCCGCTGGCCAGCTTCAGGTTGGAGGTCGGGCAGTGGGCGATGCTGCAGCCGGCGTCGGCGAGCAGTCGGATATCCTTGTCGTCGAGGTGGACGGCGTGTACACCGATGAAGCCGGGGCCTAGCTGGGCCAGTGCCTGCAGTCGGGCGAGCGGGCGCTGGCCGTGCTGTTGCAGGCCATCGGCGACTTCCTGCCGGGTTTCGTGGATGTGACAGTGGATTGGCAGGTCGAGCTGCTCGGCCAGCGTGGCGATGCGCTGAAAGGTGCGGTCGGACACGGTGTAGGGCGCGTGCGGCGCCAGGCAGAAGCTGAGCAGCGGGTTATCGCGGCAGGCTTCGCGGGCGGCCAAGCCCTTGGCGATGTAGTCGTCGGCGTCGCTGGCGTAGTTGCCGGGGAATTCCAGCGTGGTGATGCCGAGCGCGGCGCGCATGCCGAACTCCGTCGCGGCCTGGGCGGCGGCTTCGGGGAAGAAATACATGTCGTTGAAACAGGTGATGCCGCCGCGCAGCATTTCGGCGCAGGCCAGCCGCGTGCCGTCGAGTACGAAGGGCGCCGAAACCAGCGCTCCCTCTGCCGGCCAGATGTGGTGCTGCAGCCATTCCATCAGCGGTTTGTCGTCGGCGATGCCGCGCAGCAGCGTCATCGCGGCGTGCGTGTGGAGGTTGATCAGGCCGGGGATCAGGATGTGCTGTTCGAGGCGGTGCTGTTCGCTGGCCTGGTAGCGTTGGCGCGCTTCGGCGGCCGGCAGGATGTCCAGGATGCGTCCGCCGCGTACCGCGATCGCGTGGTTGTGCAGGATGTCGTCGGTTTCCACCGTGGCGATCCAGCGGGCTTCGATCAGGGTGTCGATTTTTTCGGGTGTCGGTGTCATGGAAATGGGCTGCGGTAGGCCGGTGGCGGCGTGGTAAAATAGCAAATTACCTGTGCTTCAACCAAACATAGTGCCGGCCAGCCCGGCACGGATAGCAGAGACATGGATCAATTCGCCAAAGAAACCCTGCCGATCAGCCTCGAAGACGAGATGCGGCGTTCCTACCTCGATTACGCGATGAGCGTGATCGTCGGCCGGGCGCTGCCCGATGCGCGCGACGGCCTGAAGCCGGTGCATCGTCGCGTGCTGTTCGCGATGCACGAGCTGAACAACGACTGGAACAAGGCGTATAAGAAGTCGGCGCGTATCGTCGGCGACGTCATCGGTAAGTATCACCCGCACGGCGATTTGGCGGTGTACGACACCATCGTCCGCATGGCGCAGGATTTCTCGCTGCGCTACATGCTGGTCGACGGCCAGGGCAACTTCGGTTCGATCGACGGCGACAACGCGGCGGCGATGCGTTACACCGAAGTGCGCATGGCCAAGATCGGCCATCAACTGCTCGAAGATCTGGACAAGGAAACCGTCGATTTCGGGCCGAACTACGACGGCTCCGAGCAGGAACCGCTGGTCCTGCCGACGCGCATCCCGAACCTGCTGATCAACGGTTCGTCCGGCATTGCCGTCGGCATGGCGACCAACATCCCGCCGCACAACCTCAAGGAAGTCGTCGCCGGCTGCCTGGCGCTGCTGGAGAATCCGGCGATCTCGATCGATGAACTGATCGAGCACATCCCGGCGCCGGATTTTCCGACCGCCGCGCTGATCTACGGCGTGATGGGCGTGCGCGAGGGCTACAAGACCGGCCGCGGCCGCGTCGTCATGCGCGCCCGCACCCACTTCGAGGACATCGGCAAGGGCGACCGCCAGGCGTTGATCGTCGACGAGATTCCGTATCAGGTGAACAAGAAGTCGCTGATCGAGAAGATCGCCGAACTGGTCAACGAAAAGAAGATCGAGGGCATCTCCGACATCCGCGACGAATCCGACAAGTCGGGCATGCGCATCGTCATCGAGCTGAAGCGCGGCGAAGTCGGCGAGGTCATTCTCAATAACCTGTACAAGCAGACGCAACTGCAGGACACCTTCGGCATGAACATGGTGGCGCTGGTCGACGGCCAGCCGCGCCTGTTGAACCTCAAGCAGATGCTCGAGTGCTTCCTGTCGCACCGCCGCGAAGTCGTTACCCGGCGTACCGTCTACGAACTGCGCAAGGCGCGCGAACGCGGCCACATCCTGGAAGGCCTGGCCGTCGCACTGTCCAACGTCGACGAAATCATTGCCCTGATCAAGACAGCGCCGACGCCGCCGGACGCCAAACGCGGCCTGATGGAGCGTACCTGGCGCAGCCCGGTGGTCGAGGAAATGCTGCTGCGTGCGGCTTCCGACGTCTCGCGTCCGGACGGCCTGCTGCCGGAATTCGGCCTGTCCGAACAGGGCTACCGCCTGTCCGACGCCCAGGCCCAGGCCATCCTCGAACTGCGCCTGCAGCGCCTGACCGGTCTCGAGCAGGACAAGATCGTCGGCGAGTACAAGGAAGTCATGGCCAAGATCCTCGACCTGCTCGATATCCTGGCCCGCCCGGAACGGATCACCGAGATCATCGTCGGCGAGCTGACGGCGGTGCGCGACCAGTTCGGCGACGACCGCCGTTCGGAAATCGTGCTGCACACGCAGGAACTCGGGATCGAGGACTTCATCACGCCGCAGGACATGGTCGTCACCCTGTCGCACGGCGGCTATATCAAGGCCCAGCCGCTCGCCGACTACCGCGCCCAGCGCCGTGGCGGCCGCGGCAAGCAGGCGGCGGCGATCAAGGACGAGGATTTCGTCGATCACCTGTTCGTCGCCAACACCCACGATTACATCCTGTGCTTCTCGAACCGCGGCCGCTGCTACTGGCTGAAGGTCTTCGAGGCGCCTCAGGGCAGCCGGACCAGCCGCGGCAAGCCGATCGTCAACCTGTTCCCGCTGGAAGAGGGCGAGCGCATCAACGCCGTGCTGCCGGTCAAGGAATTTGCCGACGACAAGTACGTGTTCATGGCCACCCGCGACGGCACGGTCAAGAAGACGCCGTTGTCCGACTTCTCCAACCCGCGCAAGGCCGGCATCATCGCCGTCGATCTGCTCGACGACGACTACCTGATCGGTGTCGAACTGACCACCGGCCAGAGCGACATCGTGCTCGTTTCCAACGCCGGCAAGGCGGTCTGGTTCGACGAGGAAGACGTCCGGCCGATGGGTCGCGGTGCCCGCGGCGTGCGCGGCATGAAGTTGCAGGAAGGGCAGACCGTCATCTCGCTGCTGGTTGCCGAAGACGATCAGCAGACGGTGCTGGTCGCCACCGAGAACGGCTTTGGCAAGCGCACCGTGCTTGCTGATTTCCGCCACTCCGGACGCGGCACGCAGGGCGTCAAGGCGATTGCCGATTCCGAGCGCAACGGCGTTGTGGTCGGTGCCAAGCTGGTCGGCGACGACGACGAGGTGATGCTGATCACCACCGGCGGCGTGCTGATCCGCACCCGCGTCTCGGAAATCCGTGGCATGGGCCGGGCGACGCAGGGCGTCACCTTGATCTCGCTCGACGAAGGCGAGAAGCTGGCGGGCCTGGAGAAGGTTGCCGAGTCGGTGGCCGACCCGGTGGCGGAAAGCGAAGGGGAAGCCGATGCGGCTGGCGAAAGCGCCGCGCCGGCAGCCGAAGATCAAGGTGGAGAAGCATAAATGACGCGTATCTGGAATTTCAGCGCCGGTCCGGCTGCACTTCCCGAAGAGGTCCTGCGCCAGGCGCAGGAAGAGCTGCTCGACTGGCAGGGCGCCGGCTGCAGCGTCATGGAAATGAGCCATCGCGGCAAGGAATTCATGTCCATCCTGGCCAAGGCCGAAGCCGACCTGCGCGAGCTCATGGGGATTCCCGAACAGTACAAGGTGCTGTTCCTGCAGGGCGGCGCGACGCAGCAGTTTGCGCAGATTCCGATGAACCTGCTGGCCGGCCGCTCGGCCGACTACATCGTCACCGGCTCGTGGTCGAAGAAGGCGGTCAAGGAAGCGCAGCGCATCGGGACCGTGCGCGTCGCGGCGACGACCGAGGACAGCGGCTTCACCCGTCTGCCGACGGCCGAAGAAATCAAGCTCGACCCGTTCGCCGCCTACCTGCATGTGTGCACCAACGAGACCATCCACGGCGTCGAGATTCCTGCCGAACGCATCGCCGACACCGGCGTGCCGCTGGTTGCCGACATGTCGTCGCACATCCTGTCGCGCCCGGTCAATGTCGAGAAGTTCGGCCTGATCTACGCCGGTGCGCAGAAGAACATCGGCCCCTCGGGTGTCACGCTGGTGATCGTCCATCGTGACCTGCTCGGTATGGCGCCGCTCACCATCCCGACGGTGATGGATTACGCGGTGATGGCCGAGAACGGTTCGATGCTGAACACGCCGCCGACTTTCGGCATCTACATTGCCGGCCTGGTTTTCCAGTGGCTGAAGAAGCAGGGCGGTCTGGCCGGCATCGACGCGATCAACGCTGAAAAGGCGCGCATTCTCTACGAGTGCATCGACAATTCCGGCGGTTTCTATACCAACCCGGTCGATCCCGACTGCCGTTCGCGCATGAACGTTCCGTTCGTGTTGGCCGATGCCGCGCTCGACGCGCCTTTCCTGGCGGCCGCCAAGGATGCCGGCGTGCTCGGCCTGAAGGGCCACAAGTCGGTCGGCGGCATGCGCGCGTCGATCTACAACGCCGTCTCGCTCGACGCGGTCAAGGCGCTGGTCGGTTTCATGAACGATTTCGCCAAACGGAACGGGTGAGCGCATGAGCGACGATCTGCAGAAGGCCCTGGCCGGCGTGCGCGCCGATATCGACCGCATCGACGGCGACATCCTGCGCCTCCTGAACGAACGCGCCCGCTGCGCCCAGCGCGTCGGCGAGATCAAGGCCGAGTTCGGCGACGCCGGCTTCATCTACCGGCCGGAGCGCGAGGCGCAGGTGCTGCGCCGGCTGCAGGACGTCAATCCCGGGCCGCTGCCGAACGAGAACATCACCTTCTTCTTCCGCGAGGTGATGTCGGCCTGCCTGTCGCTCGAACAGCCGCTCGGCATCGCCTTCCTCGGCCCGCTCGGCACCTTCTCGGAATCGGCGGCGACCAAGCATTTCGGCCACGCCGGCCGCCTGCTGCCGCAGGCCTCGATCGACGACGTCTTCCGCGAGGTCGAGTCCGGCCATGCCCATTACGCCGTCGTGCCGGTCGAGAATTCGACCGAAGGCGCGGTCGGCCGGACGATGGACCTGCTGCTTGGCACGCCGTTGAAGATCTGCGGCGAAGTTGTGCTGCGCATCCACCAGAACCTGCTGTCGAAGGAAAGCGAGCTCGGCGCGATCAGCCGCGTCTATTCGCACGCCCAGTCGCTGGCGCAGTGTCACGAATGGCTCAACCGCATGCTGCCGCAGGCGCAGCGCATCTCGGTCGGCAGCAACGCGCAGGCAGCGCAGAAGGCCGCCGAGGAAGCCGGTTCGGCGGCGATCGCCGGCGAGGCCGCGGCCGCGCGTTATGGCCTGGCGAAGCTGGTTGAAAACATCGAAGACGAACCGAACAACACGACGCGCTTCCTGGTCCTCGGCAAGCATGATGCCGGTCCGTCGGGGCGCGACAAGACCTCGCTGATCATGTCGGCGCCCAATCGTGCCGGCGCCCTGCACGAACTACTGGCGCCACTGTCCGCCGCCGGCGTCTCGATGTGCCGGCTGGAATCGCGGCCGGCGCGCAACGCGCTGTGGGAATACGTCTATTACGTCGATGTCGAAGGCCATCGCGACGAGCCGGCGGTCAAGGCCGCGCTCGTAGAACTGGCCGGCAACGCCGCCTACCTGAAAATCCTTGGCTCCTACCCGGTCGCCGTCTTCTGAGGAATCCCGATGTCCCTCACTGAACAAGCCCTTTCCTACGTCCGCGCCATCTCGCCCTACCAGCCGGGCAAGCCGATCACCGAACTGGCCCGCGAGATGGGCATTCCGGTGGACAGCATCGTCAAGCTCGCCTCCAACGAGAACCCGCTCGGCATGAGCCCGAAGGCCAGGCAGGCGGTGGAAGCGGCGCTGGCCGGCGTCGAACGCTACCCGGACCAGTTCGAGCTGATCGCCAAGCTGGCGGCGCGCTGCGGCGTTGACCAGAACCAGGTGGTGCTCGGCAACGGCTCCAACGACGTGCTCGATCTGGTTGCCCGCGCCTTCCTCGCCCAGGGACGTTCGGCGGTGTTCGCCCAGCATGCTTTCGCCGTCTATCCGCTGGCCACGCTGTCGATCGGCGGCGAACTGATCTGCGTGCCGGCGAAGGATTTCGGCCACGACCTCGACGCGATGCTCGCCGCCATCCGTCCGGATACCCGCGTTGTCTGGATTGCCAACCCGAACAACCCGACCGGCAACTTCCTGCCCTATCCGGAAGTGCGCGCTTTCCTCGAAAAGGTGCCGGCCGATGTCGTCGTCGTTCTCGACGAGGCCTACAACGAATACATCCCGCCCGAGGCACGTGTCGATACCGCCGCCTGGGTCGCCGAATTCCCCAACCTGGTGGTCTGCCGCACCTTCTCCAAGATCTACGGCCTGGCTGGGCTGCGCATCGGCTACGGCGTCACTTCGGCGGCCGTCGCCGACCTGATGAACCGCGTCCGCCAACCGTTCAACGTCAACAACCTGGCGCTCGCCGGCGCATTCGCCGCGCTCGATGACGATGAATTCCTGCAGGCCAGCTACGAACTCAACCGGCGCGGCATGGCGCAGATCGTCGCCGCGCTGGAAAAACTCGGTCTGGCCTACATCCCGTCCTACGGCAACTTCGTCACCTTCAAGGCCGGCGACGCCGCGGCGGTGAACCAGAGGCTGCTGCAGCAGGGCGTCATCGTCCGGCCGATCGGCGGCTACGGCATGCCCGAGTGGCTGCGCGTGACGATTGGCAGCGAAGCCGAGAACGCGCGCTTCATCGCGGCGCTGGAAAAGGCCCTGTAAATGGACGCCGGCCAGCCCGAGTTCGGCAAGATCGTCGTCTTCGGTACCGGCCTGATCGGCGGTTCCTTCGCGCTTGCCCTCAAGGCGGCCGGCGCCGTCGAGGAGGTGGTCGGCTTCGGCCGTACGCCATCGACCTTGCGCGTGGCGCAGGAACTGGGCGTCATCGACCGCGCCGGGATCAACCCGGCGCACGAGATCGGCGACGCCGACATCGTGCTGGTGGCGACGCCGGTGGCGCAGATGCCGGAAATCTTCGCCCGCATCGCGCCCTATCTCGGGCCGAACACCATCGTCACCGACGGCGGTTCGACCAAGGGCGACGTCGTTGCTGCGGCCCGTGCCGCCTTCCGCGGCCACATCGGCAAGTTCGTGCCGGCGCATCCGATTGCCGGCGCCGAGAACAGCGGGCCGTCGGCCGCCCGGCACGACCTCTATCAGGGCAGGAAGGTCGTCGTCACGCCGCTGCCCGAGAACAACGACGAGCGCCTCGACCGCGTCAAGCGCGCTTGGGCGCTGTGCGGCGCCGACATCTACGAGCTGACGCCGGAAATGCACGACCGCGTCTTCGCCGCCGTCAGCCACCTGCCGCACCTGCTGTCCTTCGCCCTGGTCCATGACCTGGCGGTGCGCGACGACGCCGAACTGTTCTTCACCTTCGCCGCCTCCGGCTTCCGCGACTTCACGCGGATCGCCGCCAGTCACCCGGAAATGTGGCGCGACATCTGCCTCGCCAACCGCGAGGCGCTGCTCGGCGAACTCGACAGCTACCGGGCCCAGCTCGACGAGCTGCGCGACGCGCTGGCCCGCGCCGACGGCGAGCGTCTCGAGGACGTCTTCGGCATCGCCCGTCAGGCGCGCCGGGAGTGGGCGGGAAGCTGAGCATGCGGCGGCTGCGCGCGCTGCTCTGCGGGCTCGCGCTGCTCCTTGCCCTGCCGCTCGCCGCCGCGCCGCCGGAACTCCTGCTGGCCAACGTCTATCGCGACGACATCGACCCCGCCGCCTACCTGGTCAGCGAGAAGCTCGACGGCGTGCGCGCCGTCTGGGACGGCGAGACGCTGCGTTTTCGCAGCGGCAACCGGGTCAATGCGCCGGCCTGGTTCACCGATGCTCTGCCGAAAACGCCGATGGACGGTGAGTTGTGGCTGGGCCGTGGCCGCTTCGAGCGCCTCTCCGGCATCGTCCGCCGCGAGCAGCCGGTCGATGCCGAGTGGCGGGAAGTCCGCTACATGATCTTCGAACTGCCCGGGGCGCCGGGGACTTTTGCCGAGCGGGCCGGGCGCATCCGCGCAATCGTCGCCGCCGCGGCCTTGCCCTGGCTGGCCGAGGTGCCGCAGGAAACGCTGGCCAGCCGGGAAGTGCTGCGCCAGCGGCTGGCGCAAACCATCAAGGCGGGTGGCGAAGGCCTGATGCTGCATCGCGCCGACGCGCCCTACGAAACCGGCCGTTCCGACACCCTGCTCAAGCTCAAACTCTGGCTCGACGCCGAGGCCGTGGTCATTGCCCACCTGCCGGGCAAGGGCAAGTACGCCGGGCAACTCGGCGCCTTGCGCGTGCGCCTGGCGGACGGTCGCGAATTCCGTCTGGGGACGGGCTTTACCGATGCGCAGCGCAAGAGCCCGCCGCCGATCGGCAGCGTCGTCACTTATCGCTACCGGGAGCTGACCGCCAAGGGTTTGCCGCGCTTCGCCAGTTTTTTGCGCCGCCGGCAGGAATGAAGTGCGCTTGGCGTAAAATGCCCCATTTTTGCGGCGGATTTTCGGCATGATCCTCGTCACCGGCGGCGCCGGCTTCATCGGCAGCAACTTTGTCCTCGACTGGCTCGCTCAATCCGCCGAGCCGGTGCTCAACCTCGACGCGCTGACCTACGCCGGCAATCTCGAGAACCTTGCGGCACTACGGGGCGATCCGCGCCATCTCTTCGTCCACGGCGACATCGGCGACTTCGACCTGGTTGCCAAACTGCTCGCCGAACACCGGCCGCGCGCGGTGGTCAATTTCGCCGCCGAATCGCACGTCGACCGCAGCATTCACGGTCCGGAGGATTTCATCCAGACCAACATCGTCGGCACTTTCCGCCTGCTCGAAGCGGTGCGCGCCCATTGCGGCGGATTGGGCGTGGACGAAAAGGCGGCCTTCCGCTTCCTGCACGTGTCGACCGACGAAGTCTATGGCTCGCTCGCCAGCGACGATCCGGCCTTCACCGAGACCAACCGTTACGAGCCGAACAGCCCGTACTCGGCGAGCAAGGCTGCCTCCGATCATCTGGTGCGCGCCTATCATCACACCTACGGCCTGCCGGTGCTGACCACCAACTGCTCGAACAACTACGGTCCCTACCATTTCCCGGAAAAACTGATCCCGCTGGTCATCCACAACGCGCTCGCCGGCAAGCCGCTGCCGATCTACGGCGACGGCCGGCAGATCCGCGACTGGCTCTACGTCAAGGATCATTGCAGCGCCATCCGTCGCGTCCTGGAGGCCGGCCGCCTTGGCGAAACCTACAACGTCGGCGGCTGGAACGAGAAAACCAACCTCGAGGTCGTGCATACCCTGTGCGACATGCTCGACGAACTGCGCCCGCGCGCCGATGGCCAGTCCTACCGGACGCAGATCACTTTCGTCAGCGACCGTCCCGGCCACGACCGCCGCTACGCAATCGACGCGACGAAGCTGGAGCGCGAACTGGGCTGGAAGCCGGCCGAAACCTTCGCCACCGGCATCCGCCAGACGGTGCAGTGGTACCTGGACAACCCGGCCTGGGTGCAGAACGTCACCAGCGGTGCGTACAAGCAGTGGCTGGGCAAGCATTACGGAGAAAACGCATGAGTCAGCAGCGCAAGGGCATCATCCTCGCCGGCGGTTCCGGCACCCGGCTCTACCCGGTGACGCTGGCGGTTTCCAAGCAGTTGCTGCCGATCCACGACAAGCCGATGATCTACTACCCGCTGAGCACGCTGATGCTCGCCGGCATCCGCGACATCCTGGTCATCTCGACGCCGCAGGACACGCCGCGCTTCCAGCAACTGCTCGGCAACGGCAGCCAGTGGGGGCTGAACCTGCAATACGCGGTGCAACCCAGCCCGGACGGTCTGGCGCAGGCCTTCATCATCGGCCGCGACTTCATCGGCGGCGGCGATTCGGCGCTGGTGCTCGGCGACAACATCTTCTACGGCCACGAGTTCGCCAACGACCTCGCCGCGGCCGGCGCACAGCCTTCGGGGGCGACCGTCTTCGCCTATCACGTGCATGATCCGGAGCGTTACGGCGTCGTCGAATTCGACGCGGCGGGCCGGGCGGTCAGCCTCGAGGAAAAGCCGAAACAGCCGAAGTCGAATTACGCGGTCACCGGCCTCTACTTCTACGACAACCAGGTGCTCGACATGGCGCGCGACCTCAAGCCGTCGGCGCGCGGCGAACTGGAAATCACCGACATCAACCGCCTCTACCTTGACCGCGACCAGCTCAACGTCCAGGTCATGGGCCGCGGCCACGCCTGGCTCGATACCGGCACCCACGAAAGCCTGCTCGACGCCAGCCAGTTCATTGCCACGATCGAGAAACGCCAGGGGCTGAAGATCGCCTGTCCCGAGGAAATCGCCTTCCGCAAGGGCTGGGTCGATGCGGCGCAACTGGAAAAACTGGCGCAGCCGATGCTCAAGAATCCCTACGGCCAGTACCTGATCGGCCTGCTCGGCGAGCGGAGGTTCTGATGCAGCTCGTCTCCACCTTGCTGCCCGGCGTGCTGCTGCTCGAGCCGCGCGTCTTCGGCGACGAGCGCGGTTTCTTTTTCGAGAGTTTCAATCAGCGCGCCTTCGACGAAGTGGTCGGCGAGCACGTTGATTTCGTCCAGGACAACCACTCGAAAAGCCGGCGCGGCGTGCTGCGCGGCCTGCATTATCAATTGCCGCCGAAAGCCCAGGGCAAGCTGGTGCGCGTCGTCGAAGGCGAGGTGTTCGACGTCGCGGTCGATCTGCGCCGCGCCTCTGCGACTTACGGCCACTGGGCCGGTGCCCTGCTGTCCGCCGCCAACAAGCGGCAGATGTGGATACCGCCGGGCTTCGCCCACGGTTTCGTGACCCTGAGCGAAACCGCGGAGTTCCTCTACAAGACCACCGACTACTATGCGCCTGAGCACGAGCGCTGCATCCGCTGGAACGATCCGGCGCTGGCCATCGACTGGGGTTACGGGCAGGAGCCGCAACTGTCGGCCAAGGACGCCGCAGCACCGGGCTTTGCCGAGGCGGAAAAGGCTTTCTGAGGGCGGGGACTTCGGACTTTGACGGTCCCCGGGTAAACTGGCGCATTTTTCACCCCGCCGGGTTCGCCATGGAATTCCTCGATCTTCCCCAACTGCTTTCCGCCGCCGGCAGCGTCCGTCTGCCCGGTTCGAAGAGCATTTCCAACCGCGTCCTGCTGCTGGCGGCGCTCGCCGAGGGCGAGACCGAGGTGCGCGACCTCCTGGCCTCCGACGACACCGAGCGCATGCTGGAAGCCCTGCAGACGCTCGGCGTCGGTGTCACGCCGCTGGGCGGCGAAGCCTGGAAGATCGCCGGTTGTGGCGGGCGTTTTCCGGTCAGGCAGGCGGAACTCTTCCTCGGCAATGCCGGCACCGCCTTCCGGCCGCTCACCGCGGCGCTGGCGCTGGCTGGCGGCGACTATGTGTTGAAGGGCGTCGCCCGCATGCACGAGCGGCCGATCGGCGACCTGGTCGACGGCCTGCGCCAGCTCGGTGCCGACGTCACCTACCTCGGCAACGACGGCTATCCACCGCTGCACCTGAGGCCGGCGACGATCCGTCCGGACGGCGCGGTGAAGGTGCGCGGCGATGTTTCCAGCCAGTTCCTGACCGGCCTGCTGATGGCCCTGCCGCTGACTGGCGAGACGGTCACGGTCGAGGTCGTCGGCGAGCTGATTTCCAAGCCCTACATCGAGATCACGCTGGCGACCATGGCCCGCTTCGGCGTCGTCGTCGAGCGCGACGGCTGGCAGCGCTTCACGGTCAGGGCCGGCAGCTGCTATGTGTCGCCGGGCACGGTGTATGTCGAAGGCGATGCCTCGTCGGCGTCCTATTTCCTGGCGCTCGGCGCCATCGGCGGCGGGCCGCTACGCGTCGAAGGCGTCGGCGCTGATTCGATTCAGGGCGATGTGCGTTTCGCCGAAGCGCTGGCGCAGATGGGCGCCATCATCGAAACCGGGCCGAACTGGATGGCAGCGCGCGCGCCGCAGGGGGGGCTGGTCGCGGTCGATCTCGACTGCAACCACATCCCCGACGCGGCGATGACGCTGGCTACCGCCGCGCTATTCGCCAGGGGCACGACCACGCTGCGCAACATCGCCAGCTGGCGGGTCAAGGAAACCGACCGCATCGCGGCAATGGCAATCGAGTTGAGGAAGCTCGGCGCCGAAGTCGAGGAGGGCGCCGATTACATCCGCGTCACCCCGGCGCCGCTGAAGCCTGCGGCCATCGATACCTACGACGACCACCGCATGGCGATGTGCTTCTCGCTGGCCGCTTTCGCGACGCCGCTGCGGATCAACGATCCGAAGTGCGTGGCCAAGACCTTCCCCGATTACTTCGAGCGCTTTGCCGCAGTCACCCGGGCGGCGCCGGTGATCGCCATCGACGGCCCGTCGGCTTCCGGCAAGGGCACGGTGGCGGCGCGCGTCGCCGCCGCGCTCGGTTTTGGCTACCTCGATTCCGGCGCGCTCTACCGGCTGACCGCGCTCGCCGCGCAGCGGGCGAATGTCGCCTGGGACGACGAAACCGGCGTTGCCGCTATCGCCGCCGGGCTCGACGTCGTGTTCACCGGCGATGACATCCGCCTTGCCGGCGTTCTGGTTGGCGATGCCATCCGCACCGAGGAAATCTCGGCCGGTGCCTCGAAAGTCGCGGCCCTGCCGGCCGTGCGCGCGGCCCTACTGTTCCGCCAGCGTGCCTTCAACACGGTGCCCGGACTGGTCGGCGACGGGCGCGACATGGGCTCGGTGGTCTTCCCGCGAGCGCCACTCAAGGTCTTCCTTACCGCCACCGCCGAAGCGCGCGCCGAACGTCGTCATAAGCAGTTGATCGAAAAAGGTTTCTCTGCTAATCTCCCCGACCTTCTGGCTGACCTGCAGCTACGTGACGCGCGAGATTCGCAGCGCAGCGTGGCGCCGCTCAGGCAGGAAGTGGATGCCAGGCTGCTGGAAACCACGCATCTCACCATCGAACAGGCGGTGAAACAGGTGCTGGACTGGTACGCGGAAGCAGCCAAGTAGCACGGTGTTGCCGGCCATCCCGGTCGACGACTTGTTTTTCACCTCAACCCGCTGTGGGCCGGTTGGCTCGCGGCAAGGAACTCGCTCCGTAATGGAATCTTTTGCTCAACTTTTTGAAGAATCCCTGGCTCGCCAGGAAATGCGTCAAGGCGAAGTCATCACTGCAGAAGTGGTGCTCATCGATCACAATTTCGTCGTGGTCAATGCCGGCCTGAAATCCGAATCCTACGTTCCCGTAGAAGAATTCCTCAACGACCAGGGTGAAGTTGAAGTCGCCGTCGGCGATTTCGTCCAGGTCGCCATCGAAATGCTGGAAGACGGCTATGGTTCGACCCGTCTGTCCCGCGATCGCGCCAAGCGCATCGCCTCCTGGAACTTCCTCGAGCAAGCCCTCAACGACGGTGCCCTGGTTTCCGGCACCATCACCGGCAAGGTCAAGGGTGGTCTCACCGTCATGTCCAACGGCGTCCGTGCCTTCCTTCCGGGCTCGCTGGTCGACATGCGTCCGGTCAAGGACACCACGCCGTACGAAGGCAAGACCATGGAGTTCAAGGTCATCAAGCTTGACCGCAAGCGCAACAACGTCGTCCTGTCCCGCCGTGCCGTCCTCGAAGCGACCGCCGACAAGGATCGCGAAAAGCTGATGGAAAACCTCAAGGAAGGTGCCACCGTCAAGGGTATCGTCAAGAACATCACCGACTACGGCGCATTCGTCGACCTGGGCGGCATCGATGGCCTGCTGCACATCACCGACCTGGCCTGGCGCCGTGTCCGTCACCCGAGCGAAGTGCTCAATGTCGGTGACGAAGTTACCGCCAAGATCCTCAAGTTCGACGCCGAGAAGAACCGCGTCTCGCTGGGCATGAAGCAGCTCGGCGACGATCCGTGGGTCGGCATCGCCCGCCGTTACCCGGCCGGCACCCGCCTCTTCGGCAAGGTCACCAATCTGACCGACTACGGTGCTTTCGTCGAGATCGAACAAGGCATCGAAGGCCTGGTGCACGTCTCCGAAATGGACTGGACCAACAAGAACGTCCATCCGTCCAAGGTTGTCTCGCTGGGCGACGAAGTCGAAGTTATGATCCTCGAGATCGACGAAGAGCGCCGCCGCATCTCCCTGGGTATGAAGCAGTGCCAGGCGAATCCGTGGGACGAGTTCGCGATGAACCACAAGAAGGGCGACAAGGTGAAGGGCGCCATCAAGTCGATCACCGACTTCGGCATCTTCATCGGCCTGCCCGGTGGCATCGACGGTCTGGTTCACCTGTCCGACCTGTCCTGGTCGGCGACTGGCGAAGAAGCGATCCGCAACTTCAAGAAGGGTGACGAAGTTGAAGCCGTGGTTCTCGGCATCGACGTCGAGAAGGAACGCATCTCCCTGGGCATCAAGCAGCTCGACGGTGATCCGTACGCCAACTTCATCGCCACGCACGAGAAGAACAGCATCGTCCGCGGTATCGTCAAGACGGTCGATGCCCGTGGCGCCGTGGTCACCCTGGATGGCGAAAACGAAGCCTACCTGCGCGCTTCCGAGTTCTCCCGCGAGCGTACCGAAGACCTGTCGCAACACCTGAAGGTCGGTGACGAGATCGAAGCGATGATCATCAACGTCGATCGCAAGACCCGCGGCATCAACCTGTCGATCAAGGCTAAGGATCAAGCCGAACAGCACGAAGCGATGCAGAAGTTCTCTGCCGACACTTCCGCTGCCACCGGTACGACCAACCTGGGTGCGCTGCTCAAGGCCAAGCTGAACCAGCAAGGCTGATAGGCTGCGACATGACCAAATCCGAGCTCATCGTCCGGCTGGCGGAGCGTTTTCCCCAGTTGGTGGCGAAGGATGCCGATTTCGCAGTCAAGATGATTCTCGATGCGATGTCCGAAGCGCTGGTGCGCGGAGATCGCATCGAGATCCGCGGATTTGGCAGCTTCGCGCTCAACTACCGGCCGCCGCGCGTTGGACGTAACCCGAAATCCGGGGACAAGGTCAGCGTGCCGGCGAAGTGGGTTCCCCACTTCAAGGCCGGCAAGGAACTGCGCGAGCGGGTCGATCAGTCGATCTGAAGCCGGGCTTGGCCCAATGTGGTAGATTCGGGGCAGTGAGTTTCACTGCCCCTTTTCATTGAATGTCATGACAGCCCTGACCTGGTTCCTGCGTTTCATCATCTTCGCTTTCCTGGTGCTCTTTGCCGTCCAGAACACGGCACCGGTCACCTTGAGTCTGGCCCTCGATTACTACTGGCAGGCACCGCTGGTCATCGTCCTGCTCGCCTTTTTCGGTGGTGGCGCCCTGCTTGGTGTGCTCTCCCTGGTTGGCACGATATTTCGTCAGCGACGCGAAATCGCCCGTCTCAAACGCGCCCTGCTCAAGGCCGAGCAGCCACCGCTGCCGGATTTGCCGCTGCAACAATGAATGAACTGTTCGAATACTGGCAGCTCCTGCTGGTCCCGGTGTTTTTCGCCATGGGCTGGGCTGCCGCCCGTGTGGACATGCGGCAGGTTGTCCATGAATCGCGGGCCTTGCCGCGTTCCTATTTCAAGGGCCTGAATTTCCTGCTCAACGAGCAGCCGGACAAGGCCATCGATTCCTTCCTCGAAGTCGCCAAGGTCGATTCGCAGACCGTCGAGCTGCATTTTGCGCTCGGCAACCTGTTTCGCCGGCGCGGCGAGACCGAGCGGGCGATCCGCATGCACCAGAACCTGCTGGAGCTGCCGGAAGTCGAGGACAAGCATCGCTTGCAGGCGATGGTCGAACTCGGTCAGGATTTCCTGAAGGCTGGCCTGCTCGACCGCGCCGAAGACATTTTCAACAAGCTGCTGGGTACCGCCCGCGAGGCCGATGCCAAGCGCTCGCTGCTCGAGATCTACCAGGTCGGCAAGGAATGGCAGAAGGCGATCGAGATCGCCCGCGAACTGCCCGACGTCGCGACGCACAAGGAAATCGCCGAATACTATTGCGAGCTGGCCGCCGGCGAGATCATGCGGTCGCGCCACGATACGGCGCGCCAGTATCTCGAGGTGGCGATCCAGGAAAACCGCAAGTGCGTGCGCGCCAGCATCCTGCTCGGCGACCTGTTTGCCCAGGAGGGCAAGGCGGTGGAAGCGATCGACGCCTGGCAGGCGATCGAACAGCAGGATCCCGCCTACCTGTCGCTGGTCGCTCAGCGCCTGCTTGACGCCTACCGCAAGCTGTCCCGTTCCGACGCCGGGGTGGCGCTGCTGCGCGGCTATCTCGAACATTACCCGTCGATCGACCTGCTCGAAGTCGTGTACCAGCTGGTGCTGGAAAACGAGGGCAACGAGGCGGCCTATCGCCTGGTGCGCGCCGAACTGCAGCGCAACCCGACGCTGGTCGGGCTGGAGCGACTGATGGCGGCACGTCTACCCTTGGCGTCGCCGGAAGTGCGCAGCGATCTGGAACTGGGCAAGAGCATCGTTCAGGGCTATACCCGGCGCCTGTCGCGCTATCGGTGCAATAATTGCGGCTTCAAGGCGCGTCAGTTCTACTGGCGCTGCCCGGCCTGCGGCGGCTGGGAGACCAGCCCGCCGCGGCGCAGCGAGGAATTCGATCAATCCCTGTAGGACTTCGATGCTGGAAAAACTCTCGCAGGTGCGCCTGCTCGTCGTCGGCGACGTCATGCTGGACCGCTACTGGTTCGGCGAGGTCAGCCGGATTTCGCCGGAAGCGCCGGTGCCGGTGGTCAAGGTCGAGCGCATGGAAGAGCGCCTCGGCGGTGCTGCCAACGTTGCCCGCAACGCCGCTTCGCTTGGGGCGCGGACGACCCTGCTCTCGGTGGTTGGCGACGACGATGCTGGTCGGGCACTCTCCCGTCTGCTCGCCGAGAGCGAGATCGCTGCCGATCTGAAGATCGATCGTCAGATCGACACCACGGTCAAGCTGCGCGTCATCGGTCGCCAGCAGCAGTTGTTGCGCATCGATTTCGAAACCGCACCGTCGCACGAAGTGCTCGACGCCAAGCTCGCCGAGTACGAACGCCGGCTCGCCGACTGCGACATCGTCATCCTGTCCGATTACGGCAAGGGTGGGCTGACCCATATCACCGAGATGATCCGTCTCGCTCGCCTTGCCGCCAAGCCGGTGCTGGTCGATCCGAAAGGTGACGAGTGGGAAAAATATGCTGGCGCCACGGTGATTACCCCGAACCGCTCCGAATTGCGCGATGTCGTCGGCCGCTGGTCGTCGGAGCAAATGCTCTTCGACAAGGCCGAGAAGCTGCGCGGCGAACTTGGTCTTGAGGCCTTGCTGGTCACCCGCAGCGAGGAAGGCATGACGCTTTTCGCCGACGGCCAGACTTTCCACCAGGCGGCGCAGGCGCGCGAAGTGTTCGACGTTTCGGGGGCCGGCGATACCGTCATCGCCACGCTCGCCGTCATGATTGCTGCCGGTGCCGACTGGGCCGAAGCCATTCGCATCGCCAACATCGCTGCCGGCATCGTCGTTGGCAAGCTCGGCACTGCCGTCGTCACCCGCGACGAAATCGCGGGCGCCCTGTAAGGAGAAGAGATGAAAACCATTGTCACCGGTGCGGCCGGGTTTATCGGTTCCAACATCGTCAAGGCTTTGAACGAGCGCGGCGTGACCAAGATCATCGCCGTCGACAACCTGAGCAAGGCGGAAAAGTTCAAGAACTTGGTCGACTGCGAGATTGTCGATTACATCGACAAGCAGGACTTCATCGAGCGCATCCAGGCCGGCCATTTCGACGGCGACGTCGAAGCCATCTTCCATGAGGGCGCCTGCTCCGACACCATGGAGACCGACGGCCGCTACATGATGGAGAACAACTTCCGTTACTCCAGCATCCTGCTCGACTGGTGCCTAGACCAGGACGTCCAGTTCCTCTACGCCTCGTCGGCGGCGACCTATGGTGCTTCCAGCGTCTTCCGCGAAGAACGCGAATTCGAGGGGCCGCTCAACGTCTATGGCTACTCCAAGTTCCTGTTCGACCAGGTTGTTCGCCAGCGCCTGGCGCAGCAACCGTCGTCGCAGATCGTCGGTTTCCGCTACTTCAACGTGTACGGGCCGCGCGAGAACCACAAGGGGCGCATGGCCTCGGTCGCCTTCCACAACTTCAACCAGTTCCGCGCTGACGGCAAGGTCAAGCTGTTCGAGGGCTCGCATGGCTACGAGAACGGCGGCCAGATGCGCGATTTCGTCTTCGTCGGCGACGTCGCCAAGGTCAATCTGTTCTTCCTTGACCATCCGGAAAAGTCCGGCATCTTCAACCTCGGTTCGGGGCGGGCGCAGAGCTTCAACGACGTCGCGGTGGCGGCGGCCAACGGCTGCCGCAAGGCCCGGGGCGAAGCCGCGCTCGGTCTGGACGATCTGCGGGCACAGGGCTTGCTCGAATACGTCGCCTTCCCCGAAGCGCTCAAGGGCAAGTACCAGGCGTTCACGCAGGCCGATCTGACGAAACTGCGCGAAGCCGGCTACGACGCGCCGATGGCGACGGTCGAGGAGGGCGTTTCCCAATACATCGACTGGTTGCACGCCCATGTATAAAACCCTGCAGGATTTTGTCGGAAACACGCCGCTGGTTCGCCTGCAGCGCATTCCCGGCGCCGACAACGAACGCCGCGGCAATGTCATCCTGGCCAAGCTCGAAGGCAACAACCCGGCCGGCTCGGTCAAGGACCGCCCGGCGCTGTCGATGATCCAGCGCGCCGAAGCGCGCGGCGACATCAAGCCGGGCGACACGTTGATCGAGGCGACGTCCGGCAATACCGGCATCGCGCTGGCGATGGCGGCGGCGATCAAGGGCTACAAGATGATCCTGGTGATGCCCGAGAACCAGAGCGTCGAGCGCCGCCAGAGCATGCGCGCCTACGGCGCCGAACTGGTGCTGACGCCCAAGGACGGCGGCATGGAACTGTGCCGCGACGTCGCCGAACGGATGCGCGACGAAGGCAAGGGCATCATCCTCGACCAGTTCGCCAACCCGGACAATCCGGTCGCCCACTACGAAGGCACCGGCCCGGAAATCTGGCGCGACACCGGCGGGCGCATCACCCATTTCGTTTCCAGCATGGGCACCACCGGCACCATCATGGGTACCAGCCGCTACCTCAAGGAAAAGAACCCGGCGATCACCATCGTCGGTTGCCAGCCGGAAGAGGGCAGCCAGATTCCCGGTATCCGCAAATGGCCGGAAGCCTACCTGCCGAAGATTTACGCACCGACCAACGTCGACCGCATCGAGTACGTCAGCCAGGCCGACGCCGAGGCGATGACCCGGCGGCTTGCTGTCGAGGAAGGCATCTTCGCCGGCATTTCGTCCGGCGGCGCGCTTGCCGTGGCACTGCGCATCGCCGCCCAGGTCGAGAATGCGACCATCGTCTCGATCGTCTGCGACCGCGGCGACCGCTACCTGTCGACCGGCGTCTTCCCCGCATGAAGCCGGTCCTCGTCTTCGACATCGAAACCATTCCCGACGTTGCCGGCCTGCGCCGGATCAACGAGCTGCCGGGCGAACTGTCCGATGCCGAAGTCGCCGAACTCGCCTTCCAGCAGCGCCGGGCGAAGAACGGCAGCGACTTCCTGCCGCTGCACCTGCAGCGCATCGTCGCCATTTCCTGCGTGCTGCGCACGCTCGACGGTTTCCGCGTGTGGTCGCTGGCCGAGCCGGAGCTTGACGAAGGCGCGATCATCCAGCGCTTCTTTGACGGCATCGAGAAATTCACGCCGCAGATCGTCTCCTGGAACGGCGGCGGCTTCGACCTGCCGGTGCTGCACTACCGCGGCATGCTGCACGGCGTTTCCGCACCGCGCTACTGGGACATGGGCGACGGTGATTACGCCGACTCGCGCGACTTCAAGTGGAACAACTACATCAGCCGCTACCACACCCGTCACCTCGACCTGATGGATCTGCTGGCGATGTACAACGGCCGCGCCAACGCGCCGCTCGACGAACTGGCCAAGCTGTTCGGCTTTCCCGGCAAGCTTGGCATGGACGGCAGCAAGGTCTGGGACGCCTGGCAGGCCGGGCAGGCCGCCGATATCCGCGATTACTGCGAGACCGACGTGGTCAATACCTACCTGGTCTATAACCGTTTCCGGCGCATGCGCGGCGAATTTACCGCCGACGAGGAAATGGCCGAACAGGCTTTCATCAAGGGCCAACTGGCGAAGATCGATGCGCCGCACTGGCGCGAGTTTCTCGCCGCCTGGCAATGATCATGCGGCGCAGCAAGCTATAATCGCAAAGTTTCTTTTCAAACCCAACGCAGAGAGAAAATAATGGCTCTTAACAACGTTCCCTCCGGCAAGTCCCTCCCCGACGACTTCAACGTCATCATCGAGATCACCGCCCATTCCGACCCGGTCAAGTACGAAGTCGACAAGGAAAGCGGCGCCATCTTCGTTGATCGCTTCATGTCCACGTCGATGCACTACCCGTGCAACTACGGCTACATCCCGCACACCATCGCCGGTGACGGCGACCCGGTCGACGTGCTGGTGATGAGCCCCTTCCCGCTGCCGCCGGGCGTCGTCGTCCGCTGCCGTCCGCTCGGCCAGTTGTCGATGACCGACGAAGGCGGCGAAGACGCCAAGCTGCTCGCCGTGCCAGTGTCCAAGCTGACCCCGCTGTACAACGACGTCAAGACCTACGAAGACACGCCGGAACTGCTGCGTCAGCAGATCGCGCACTTCTTCGAGCACTACAAGGACCTGGAGCCGGGCAAGTGGGTCAAGGTCAACGGCTGGCAAGGCATCGACGCCGCCCGCGAAGAAATCACCACCGGCATCCAGCGTTACAACGACGCGAAAGACAAGCCGAACTACTAAGATGCTGCGTATCGCCGTTGCCCAGTTCAACGCCGTCGTCGGTGATCTGACCGGCAACGTCGACCGCATCGTCGCCTGTGCCGCCGCGGCCAAAGCCCGCGGTGCGCAGGTGCTGCTGACGCCGGAGCTGGCGTTGAGCGGCTATCCGCCGGAAGACCTGCTGCTGCGCCCGGATTTCTACCGTGCCTGCCAGCGGGCGCTCGACGATCTGGCCGCCCGCATCGACGGGATTGCGCTGGTCGTCGGCCACCCGGAAGAACATGAAGGCGCTTGCTACAACGCCGCGACGGTCATCGAAAACGGCCGTCCGCTTGGCGTCTACCGCAAGATGCGCCTGCCCAATTACGACGTCTTCGACGAGAAGCGCTATTTCGACGCCGGGCGCGCGGCCTGCGTCGTCGAACTCGGCGGCGTCCGTTGTGGCATCAACATCTGCGCCGACATCTGGGAAACCGGCGCCTTCGAGGCCGCCTGCCAGGCTGGCGCAGAAATCGTGCTGGTGCTCAATGCCTCGCCCTGCCACCTGGAGAAGCATCAGGAGCGCGCCGAGGTGCTCGGCGAAAGGATTGCCGCCACCGGCATTCCCGCCATCTATTGCAACCTGGTCGGCGGTCAGGACGAACTGGTTTTTGACGGCGGCTCCTTTGCCCTCGACGCGCGCCGCCAGGTCGCCATGCGTTTGCCGCAGTTTGAAGAAGCCTTGGGCATCGTCGACATCGACGGACCGCGCCTGCATTCCACCGACCTCGTCGACCCCCTGTCGCTGGAGGCCGAGGCCTATTCGGCGCTGGTCATGGGCGTACGCGACTACATCGGCAAGAGTGGCTTCAAGGGGGCGATCATCGGCCTCTCAGGCGGCATCGATTCGGCGCTGACGCTGTGCGTCGCCGTCGATGCGCTCGGTGCCGACAAGGTGCACGCGGTGATGATGCCGTCGCCCTACACGGCGCAGATGAGCCTCGACGATTCGCGCGAGATGATCCGCCAGTTGGGCTGCAGCTACGACGAGATCGCCATCGCGCCGGCGATGACCACTTACGAAGCCATGCTGGCGCCGCTGTTCGCCGGCCTGCCCAGCGACACGACCGAAGAGAACATCCAGGCGCGGATCCGCGGCAACCTGCTGATGGCGCTCTCCAACAAGACCGGCAAGCTGGTCCTGACCACCGGCAACAAGTCGGAAATGGCGGTCGGCTATTGCACGCTGTACGGCGACATGGCCGGCGGCTTCGCGGTGATCAAGGATGTCTACAAGACCCTGGTCTATCGCCTGTCGCGCTACCGCAATACGCTGTGCAGCGGCGCGCCGGTGATTCCCGAAAACATCATCGTCCGCCCGCCCTCGGCCGAGCTGAAGCCGGACCAGAAGGACCAGGATTCGCTGCCCGAATACGAAGTGCTCGACGCCATCGTTCGCGCCTACATGGAAGAGGACCGCAGCCCGCGCGAGATCATCGCCGCCGGTCTGCCCGAAGCCGACGTTCGCCGCGTCGTCCGCCTGCTGCGCATCGCCGAGTACAAGCGGCGCCAGGCGCCGGTCGGCATCCGCATCACGCCGCGCGGTTTCGGCAAGGACTGGCGCTACCCGATCACCAACCGGTATGCTGACGAATATTGAGCATCAATCGAGAGAGAAGAGGGATACAGACATGAAAAAAATCGAAGCCATCATCAAGCCGTTCAAGCTCGACGAAGTGCGCGAGGCGCTGTCGGAAGTCGGCATCACCGGCCTGACGGTCACCGAGGTCAAGGGCTTCGGTCGCCAGAAGGGCCATACCGAGCTGTATCGCGGCGCCGAGTACGTCGTCGATTTCCTGCCCAAGATCAAGATCGAGATCGTCGTCGCCGGTCCGCAGGTCGATCCGGCGATCGACGCCATCGTCAAGGCGGCGCGCACCGGCAAGATCGGTGACGGCAAGATCTTCGTCACCAGCGTCGAACAGGTCGTTCGTATTCGCACCGGCGAGACCAACGAAGCGGCCATCTGATCACCGGCCACCAGGCGCGGTGGAGCGAGCGGGACGGCGTCAGCCGTCCCGTTTTCGTTTCCGGAGTGGTGCATGCCAGGCGGTTTTTCATGTCATTGCCAGCGATTTGCACCAAGTCTGAGCAAATCGTTTGACCGACCCGGCAAAAGCGGGTAATTTCCTTCGCCTGAGGGGGTTCCCCTCATCCGTCAGTCAGGATTCTCCAACGATTCAGTGGCAAGCGGGATTTCATGTACATCATTCAGGTAGAGAGAAGATGTGACGGCAACCGCCGTCACCTATCCCCAATCTTCCCGGCATGCCGTGAGGCATGTGGCGATGACAGGGTCGGTATGTCCGGCCGTGTCATGTCCCTGAACTAAGGGCCAGAGTATGACGACGCGGCCAGCCTTCCACGCGGTACCCGGAAGCGCTGTCGCGGTCGGCGCGGTTTTCCAGACAAGACCCGATTCGGCACAGACCGACAAGCACCCGTTTTCCTCCTTTTCCGGTAACTGCCCAGGCGCATCCGTGTCCGGGCTGTGTCTTGCCGTCCGGAAAGTATTGCGGAGAAATAGTCTGTTCAATTTTTGTCAGTCAAAAGAGAGGGAGAAGTAATGTCTTCTGCATTGTGGTTGGCGTTGTTATGTGCGGGGTTGGCGGTCATTTACGGCTGGTTGTCCAGTCGTTCGATTCTTGCGTTGCCGGCGGGGAACGAGCGCATGCAGGAAATCGCCAAGGCGATCCAGGAAGGGGCGGCCGCTTATCTGAGCCGCCAGTACAAGACCATTGCGATGGTCGGCGTGGTGATGGCGGTGCTGATCGCCATATTCCTCGGCATGCCGACGGCGGTCGGTTTCGTCATCGGCGCCACCTTGTCCGGTGCCGCCGGTTTCATCGGCATGAACGTTTCCGTCCGCGCCAATGTGCGTACCGCCGAAGCGGCACGCGGGGGCATTGCGCCGGCGCTTGACGTGGCCTTCAAGGGCGGCGCGATCACCGGCATGCTGGTGGTTGGTCTGGGCCTGTTCGGCATCGCCGGCTACTACGGCGGCATGCAGGCCTTCGGCCTGAGCCAGGATGCGGCGCTGCACGCGCTGATCGGTCTCGCCTTCGGTTCGTCGCTGATCTCGATCTTCGCCCGTCTCGGCGGCGGCATCTTCACCAAGGGCGCCGACGTCGGCGCCGACCTCGTCGGCAAGGTGGAAGCCGGGATTCCCGAGGACGATCCGCGCAACCCGGCGGTGATCGCCGACAACGTCGGCGACAACGTCGGTGACTGCGCCGGCATGGCCGCCGACCTGTTCGAAACCTATGTCGTCACCGTCGTCGCCACCATGGTGCTCGGTGCGCTGATGCTGAAGACTTCGGCCGTTCTCGGCGACGCGCTGATTCTCTATCCGTTGGCCTTGGGCGCGGTGTCGATCATCGCCTCGATCGTCGGCTGCTACTTCGTCAAGACCACGGACGGCGGCAAGATCATGGGGGCGCTGTACAAAGGCCTGATCGTTGCCGGCGTGCTGGCCCTGGCCTTCTACTACCCGGTGACCTCGTGGCTGATCGGTGCCGGTGACACGGCAGTCCAGGTGACGACGGCAAGCATGTTCACCTGCGCCGTCATCGGCCTCGTGCTGACCGCGGCGATGGTCTGGATCACCGAGTACTACACCGGAACGGAGTACGCGCCGGTCAAGCATGTCGCGTCGGCCTGCCAGACCGGTCACGCGACCAACATCATCGCCGGCATCGGCGTTTCGATGAAGGCGACGGCGCTGCCGGTGCTTTCCGTCTGCGCCTCGATCTGGGCGGCCTACTCGGTCGGTGGTCTGTACGGGCTGGCGATCGCCGCCACCTCGATGCTATCGATGGCCGGTATCGTCGTCGCGCTGGACGCCTACGGCCCGATCACCGACAACGCCGGTGGTATTGCCGAAATGGCCGAACTGCCGCCCGAGGTGCGCAATGTCACCGATCCGCTCGACGCCGTCGGCAACACCACCAAGGCGGTCACCAAGGGCTACGCCATCGGTTCCGCCGGTCTTGCCGCGCTGGTCCTGTTCGCCGACTACACGCATGCGCTGGAAGCGGCGACCGGCCAGGTATTCACCTTCGACCTTTCCAACCACATGGTGATCATCGGCCTCTTCATCGGCGGCCTGATTCCCTACCTGTTCGGCGCGATGGCGATGGAGGCGGTCGGTCGTTCGGCTGGCGCCGTCGTCGTCGAAGTGCGGCGTCAGTTCAAGGAAATCGCCGGCATCATGGAAGGCACGGCCAAGCCCGACTACTCCCGCGCGGTCGATATGCTGACCGTTGCGGCGATCAAGGAAATGATGATTCCGTCGATCCTGCCGGTCGCCGTGCCGATCGTCGTCGGCCTGCTGCTTGGCCCGCAGGCGCTCGGCGGTCTGCTCGTTGGCACCATCGTCACCGGCCTCTTCGTCGCCATCTCGATGACCACCGGCGGCGGTGCCTGGGATAACGCCAAGAAGTACATCGAGGACGGCCACTTCGGCGGCAAGGGTTCCGATGCGCACAAGGCGGCGGTCACTGGCGACACGGTCGGCGATCCCTACAAGGATACGGCCGGCCCGGCGGTCAACCCGCTGATCAAGATCATCAACCTGGTTGCGCTGCTGATCGTGCCGCTGATCGTCTGATCGCTTGTTTTTACAGTTCAAGGAATGCGCCCTGCGGGGCGCATTTTTTTGGCCTCAGCTTTTCGGCGCGCGCAGCAGCACCAGCAGGGCGCCTTCGCCGCCGTCCTGCGGCTTGGCCTGGCAATAGGCGAGGACTTCGTGACGCTGCGCCAGCCAGCCGCGCACCAGTTGACGCAGCACCGACAGCTTGTGCGGCGAACCGTGCCCTTTGCCATGCACGATGCGCAGGCAACGCTTGCCCTGATGCAGGCAGGTATGCAGGAAACCGGCGATCAGGTGACGCGCCTGCTCGCGGTTCAGCCCGTGCAGATCGATCTCGTCCTGCACCACCCAGCGGCCGCGGCGCAGGTCGCGCAACACCGTCTGCGCCAGGCCGGGGCGCAGGTAGGCCGCTTCGTCGCCGCCTTCGAGGCGGTCCTGCAGGGCGATCGGCGCGTGCAGGCTCTCGTGCAGTACCGCCTGGTGATCGGCCCGCGACTGCTGCGGCGCCGGTTGCGGCCGGGGTGGGTCGAGGCTGGCCAGCTTCCGGTCCGGCAGCGGTTCGACGCCGGTCATTGCGAGGACGAAGGCCGCCTGCTCGGGATCGTCGGGCAGGCGCCGCGGGCGAGTGTCGTCCTGCCAACCGGCGGGCAGCGCGTCGTCGCGGGGCACAGGGCGTCCCGGATGGCTTGCCGTTTGCGGCCGGGGGGCGGCAACGCGGCGCGACGGCGGCTGGTCCAGAATCACCCGGTTGGCGTCGGGTAGCGGCCGGACGCCAGCCACCGCCTGGCGGAAGAGGGCGCCTTCGTCGGTCTTGCCGGTGTCTGGCGCCGTCTCGGGCGCCGGCGCTGCGGGCGACGCGGCGACCGGGGGCGCCGCGCGTTGCCGCCAGACGGCCCGCAGGCCGTCCTTCAGCGAGCCCTGGTCAGCCTTGGTGGCCAAGGTTGTCGAGGTAGCGCTCGGCATCGAGCGCCGCCATGCAGCCGCTCGCCGCCGAGGTGCAGGCCTGCTTGTAGATCTGGTCCTGCACGTCGCCGGCGGCGAAGACGCCGGGGATGCTGGTCTGCGTTGCGTTGCCGCTGCGTCCCGCCTGGGTGACGATGTAGCCGTGGTCCATCTCCAGCTGGCCGGCGAAGATGTCGGTGTTCGGCTTGTGGCCGATGGCGATGAAGACGCCGTGCACGTCGACCTTCTTCACTTCGCCGGACTGCACGTTCTTGATCGCCAGGCCGGTGACGCCGGACGCATCGCCGAGCACCTCGTCGAGCGTGCTGTTCCACAGGATCGTGACCTTGCCTTCCTTTTCCTTCTGGAACAGCTTGTCCTGCATGATCTTCTCGGCCTTGAACTTGTCGCGGCGGTGGATCAGCGTGACATGGCTGGCGATGTTGGCCAGGTAGAGCGCTTCTTCGACCGCGGTGTTGCCGCCGCCAACGACGGCGACCGGCTTGTTGCGGTAGAAGAAGCCGTCGCAGGTGGCACAGGCGGAGACGCCCTTGCCCATGAATTCCTGCTCGGACGGCAGGCCGAGGTACATCGCCGAGGCGCCGGTGGCGATGATCAGTGCGTCGCAGGTGTAGGTGCCGCTGTCGCCGACCAGCGTGAAGGGCTTTTCGGTCAGCTTGGTGGTGTGGATGTGGTCGAAGATGATTTCGGTGTCGAAGCGGGCGGCGTGCTTCTCGAAACGCTGCATCAGTTCCGGTCCCTGCACGCCGTCGGCGTCGGCCGGCCAGTTGTCGACTTCGGTGGTGGTCATCAGCTGGCCCCCCTGGGCCATGCCGGTGATCAGCACCGGTTTGAGGTTGGCGCGTGCGGCGTAAACGGCGGCGGTGTAGCCGGCCGGGCCGGAACCGAGAATGATCAGTGGGGTGTGACGGGTTGTCATTTGGGTCTCTGCCTTGGGATGGAATGGCGAAAATTATAGCCGCCTAATGGAGCGGCGTTTTGTGGGTGATCGTAACCAATCTATCAAACCGGTTTATAATTCTCAGCTAACTGTATGACTTGAAATGATTTACACCGTTCGTAGTAGTCATGGAACGGGATTAAGGAATTCAATGGCAAGACGAAACGACCCCAGTCCGATGCCCGACAAGATCGGTAGCCTGCTGCAGGAATCCCGCTGGCTCGGGGTTGGCGCACTGGCGCTGTTCCTGGTCATGGCGCTGTGGGGCTTCCAGCGTACCGACCCCGGTTGGTCGCACGCGGTCGGCAACGGCAGTCCGCAGAACCCGGCGGGCCGTGCCGGTGCCTGGGTCGCCGATCTGCTGCTCTACGTTTTTGGACTTTCCGCCTGGTGGTGGGTGGTCCTGCTCGGCATGCTAGTCTGGTGGGGTTTCCGCAAGCTGCACGCCAGCGGCCAGGGAGCGGCGCATACGACCTACCTGGCCGTGCCCGGTTTCATTGTCCTGCTGCTTGCCAGTTGTGCGCTGGAAGCGCTGCGTTTCCACAGCCTCGACGTCCAGTTGCCGCTGGCGGCAGGCGGTATGCTTGGCGTCGAATTGAGCCGCTGGCTGGCGGGCCTGTTCGGTTTCACCGGCGCGACGCTGCTCCTGCTGGCGCTGATCGGCGTCGCCTGGAGCGCATTTTCCGGTATGTCGTGGATCTGGGCCTTCGAAAAGCTCGGTCTGCTGCTCGAGGCGCTGACCCTGTTCGTTTACGGGCAGATCGATGCCTGGCGCGACCGGCGCATCGGCAAGGAGGTCGCGCAGCGCCGCGAGGTCGTCGTCGAGGAGGAGAAGCGGCGCGTCGAACTGCACGAACCGATCTTCATCGACACGCCGGCACCGGAAGTGCCGGTGTCGAAGAAGGCGGAAGCCCGCGTCGAGCGCGAGAAGCAGGCGATGCTGTTCCCCGAGGCGATCGTCGGCGGCACGCTGCCGCCGCTGCACCTGCTCGACCCGGCGCCGCCGGCGACCGAGACGGTCAGCGCCGAAACCCTGGAATTCACCTCGCGCCTGATCGAAAGGAAGCTTGCCGACTTCGGTGTTCAGGTCAAGGTGATCGCCGCCCTGCCGGGGCCGGTCGTCACCCGCTACGAAATCGAGCCGGCGGTCGGCGTCAAGGGCGCACAGATCGTCAATCTGGCCCGCGACCTGGCGCGGGCGCTGGCCATGGTTTCGATCCGCGTCGTCGAGACGGTGCCCGGCAAGTCGTGCATGGCGCTCGAGTTGCCGAATTCGAAGCGGCAGACGGTCAAGCTGTCCGAGATCATTTCGAGCAAGCCCTACAACGACATGGGCAGTCCGCTCACCGTCTGTCTCGGCAAGGACATCGGCGGCCTGCCGGTGGTCGCCGACCTGGCCCGCATGCCGCACCTGCTGGTCGCCGGTACCACCGGTTCGGGCAAGTCGGTCGGGGTCAACGCGATGATCCTGTCGATGCTCTACAAGTCCGAGCCGGAAAACGTCCGCCTCATCATGGTCGACCCGAAGATGCTCGAACTGTCGATCTACGAGGGCATCCCGCACCTGCTGGCGCCGGTCGTCACCGACATGAAGCAGGCGGCCAACGCGCTGCACTGGTGCGTCACCGAGATGGAGAAACGCTACAAGCTGATGTCGGCGATGGGCGTGCGCAACATTGCCGGCCTCAACACCAAGATCAAGGACGCCGAGAAGCGCGGCGAACACATTCCGAACCCGCTCAGCCTGACCCCGGAAGCGCCCGAGCCGCTGAAACACATGCCTTACATCGTCGTCATCATCGACGAACTGGCCGACCTGATGATGGTGGTCGGCAAGAAGGTCGAGGAGCAGATCGCCCGCCTCGCCCAGAAGGCGCGTGCCTCCGGCATCCACCTGGTGCTGGCGACGCAGCGCCCGTCGGTCGACGTGATCACCGGCCTGATCAAGGCCAACATTCCGACGCGCATCGCCTTTCAGGTGTCGAGCAAGATCGACTCGCGCACCATCCTCGACCAGATGGGCGCCGAAGCCCTGCTCGGCCAGGGCGACATGCTTTATCTCGCGCCGGGTACCGGCTATCCGACCCGCGTCCATGGCGCCTTCGTTTCCGACGATGAAGTGCATCGCGTCGTCGAGCACCTCAAGGCGAACGGCGCCCCGGAATACGTTGAGGACATCCTGAGCGGCGCCGGCGGCGACGACGAAGGCGGCGGCGAGGCCGGCGAAGGTGGCGGCGATGCCGAGAGCGATCCGCTCTACGACCAGGCCGTGGACATCGTGCTGAAGAACCAGCGCGCTTCGATCTCGCTGGTGCAGCGCCACCTGCGTATCGGCTACAACCGCTCGGCGCGGCTGATCGAGGCGATGGAAAACGCCGGCCTGGTGTCGGCGATGGACGGTCGCGGCGGTCGCGAAGTGCTGATGAAGAAGCCGGCCGAATGACGCGGCCGGCGCGACAAACCCTTACACATTGAAACAGCGCCGGCCCACAGGCCGGCGTAAGCTGCGCCCATGAACCTCACCCGGAAACTTCTCGCTGCCGCCTTCGTCCTCGCTCCGGCCTTCGCCCACGCCGGTGCCATCGACCAGTTGCGCGCCTTCCTCGACGACACCCGCAGCTACCGCGCCGACTTCGACCAGTCGGTGCTCGCCCGCAACGGCCGCAAGCCCCAGGAATCCTCGGGCAAGCTGGCGATCCTGCGGCCGGGCAAGCTGCGCTGGGAAATCCTCAAGCCCTATCCGCAACTGGTGGTCGGCGACGGCGAAAAGATCTGGATTCACGATCCGGAACTGCAGCAGGTCACGGTGCGCCCGGCCGGCGACGCGATCGGCGCCTCGCCGGCGGCGCTGCTCGCCGGCAGCAATGCGCTGGAAAAGAACTTCGTGCTCAGGGAAGGCGGCGAGCGCGACGGCCTCTCGTGGGTCGAGGCGACGCCGAAGACTGCCGACAGCGGCTTCGAGAAAGTGCGCATCGGCCTGCTCGGCAAGGAAATGAAGGTGATGGAGTTGTTCGACAACTTCGGTCAGACGACGCTGATCCGGCTGCAGCGCAGCGAGCGCAACCCGGCGCTGTCGGCAACGCTGTTCCGCTTCACGCCGCCCGCCGGCACCGACGTCATCGGCCAGTAAGCGGCCCCCATTCGCTGCCGATGCCGAGCCGCCGCCAGGCGGCTTCGATCTGCGCTTCGTTGTCGGTCCACAGCGATGGCAGCCACTTGCGCTGCAGGCTGCCGTCACGCAGCCGGACTTCCAGTTGCGGATCGCCCTTGGCGTCGCTCGTCCGGCGCAGCCTGACGATATCGGCATGCTCGAGGCGCAGTGGTGGCTGTCGCCAGAACCAGAAACCACGCGCCGCGCAGGTGCTGCTCGGCGAGACGACGATGCGCTCGACGAAATACTCGCTGGGGGCGAAAACCAGCAACAGCAGGGCGCCGTACACGATGAGCATGAAGCCGATACCGCCGACACCACCGCCGAGGAAATCGGGGGCGCGCGACGGCAGCCGGTTGCGGAACAGCAGTACGCCGACGACCAGGAGCGCCAGACCGCTGCCGGCCCAGGTCAGGACTTCCGGCAGCGGCACGGTCAAGATCAGATCGGCGCCCGCGCTGGGGCAGGATTGCGTCATCGCCGACTTGGTGGAGTCAGCCGCCCAGCGTCACCATCAGTTCGCCCTGCGCATTGTGCGGTTTGCTGCGTAGCGAGCGGCGGCGCTGATAGTGTCCCTGGCTGTTCATGTCCCAGCCTTGCTGGTTGTCGGCCAGGTAGAACTTGAGCCCTTCGGTGATCACGCGCTTCTTCAGGCGCGGGTCGAGCAGCGGGAAGCCGAGTTCGATGCGCTTGAAGAAGTTGCGGTCCATCCAGTCGGCGGAAGAGAGATAGACGTTTTCCTTGCCGCCAGCGTAGAAGTACATCACGCGGTGGTGTTCGAGGAAACGGCCGATGATCGAGCGGACGCGGATCTTCTCGGAAAGGCCGGGGACGCCGGGACGCAGCATGCAGACGCCGCGGACGATCAGTTCGATGTCGACGCCGGCCTGCGAAGCTTCGTAGAGTGCGTGGATGACCTCGCGTTCGACCAGTGAGTTCATCTTGGCGACGATGCGCGCCTTCTGGCCGTTGCGCGCCGCTTCGGCCTCGGCCTGGATCGCCGCGACGACGTTCTGCTGCAGCGTGAACGGCGCCTGCCACAGATGTTTCAGGGTACGCGCCTTGCCCAGGCCGGTGAGTTGCTTGAAAACCTCGGAAACGTCGTGGGTGATTTCCTCGTTGGCGGTCATCAGGCCGAAGTCGGAATAGAGGCGGGCGGTGCGCGGGTGGTAATTGCCGGTGCCCAGGTGGGCATAGCGCTTGAGGCCGGCTTCCTCGCGGCGGACGATGAGCAGCGCCTTGGCGTGCACCTTGTAGCCGACGACGCCGTACACCACGTGGGCGCCGACCTGTTCGAGCTTGGTCGCCCAGCTGATATTGGCTTCCTCGTCGAAACGCGCCATCAGTTCGACGACGACGGTGACTTCCTTGCCGTTCTGGGCGGCGCGGACCAGCGACTCCATCAGCACCGAATCGGTGCCGGTGCGATACACCGTCATCTTGATTGCCACCACGGCCGGGTCGGTCGCCGCCTGGCTGAGCAGTTCGATGACCGGCGCGAACGACTGGTAGGGATGGTGCAGCAGGATGTCACCCTTGCGGATGCTGTCGAAGATGCTGACGCCCTTGCTCAGGCCTTTCGGGGTGCCCGGGATGAAAGGGCGGAATTTCATGTCCGGACGATCGACCCAGTCCGGCACCTGCATCAGGCGGACCAGATTGACCGGGCCGTGCACGCGGTAGAGGTCGACCGCCTGCAGACCGAACTGCGCGAGCAGGAATTCGGTGATTGCCGGCGAACAGTTGTCGGCGACTTCGAGGCGCACGGCGTTTCCGAAATGGCGTTGCGGCAGTTCGCCCTGCAGCTTGGTGCGCAGGTTGGTGACTTCTTCCTCGTCGACGAAGAGGTCGGAATTGCGCGTCGCCCGGAACTGGTAGCAGCCGAGCACGGTCATGCCCATGAACAGCTCGCCGACGAATTCGTGCAGGATCGATGACAGGAAGACGAAACCGTAAGCACAGCCGGCGAGTTCCTCGGGGAGCTGGATGACGCGCGGCAGCACGCGCGGCGCCTGGACGATGGCGATGTTGGAACTGCGGCCGAAGGCATCCTTGCCTTCGAGTTCGACGGCGAAATTGAGGCTCTTGTTGAGGACGCGCGGGAAGGGGTGCGACGGGTCGAGGCCGATCGGCGTCAATACCGGCACCATTTCGCGAATGAAATAGTCGCGGATCCATTCGCGCTGCGCTTCGTTCCAGGTCGAGCGGCGCAGGAAGCGGATGCCCTGTTCGGCCAGCGCCGGCAGGATCACGTCGTTGAGATGCTGGTATTGCTCGTGCACGATGGCGTGCGCTTCGGCGGCGACCAGACGGAAGGTCTCCTGCGCCGTCTTGCCGTCGATCGTCGTTACCGACGATTTGGCGCGGATTTGTTCCTTCAGGCCGGAAACGCGGATTTCGAAGAATTCGTCCATGTTGCTGGAGACGATGCACAGGAAACGCAGGCGCTCCAGCAGCGGCATCCGTTCGTCCTGCGCCTGGGCCATCACGCGGCGATTGAAGGCAAGCAGGCCGAGCTCACGGTTGAGGTAGTTGTCGGACGGGAAGCGTGAAGGCTGGTCGTTGTTGATCATGGCGCGCGATCCGGAAGGGGTTTCTCAAGTATAGGCTTCAAGATGCTCATTTTGTTGCGTTAATGTTACGGCTAGATTAAACCGGATCGAGTGCTGCGGTGCTTGCCTATCTGTCGACAGTGTGTCGCTGTATAAGACTTTCGTGCTACCCCGGTGCGGGATAAAAGGGTATGCTGTCGGCTCTTTTTATGAATTCACAGTGTCATGAAAATCCTTCTGGTCGATGACTCGCGCGCGATCGCCATGATCACGACGGCACGTCTGGAATCCTTCGGTCACGAAGTGCGCCATGCGAACAACGGTCAAGCGGCGATCGACATGTTTCGCAACGAATCCTTCGACCTCGTGTTGATGGACATCGAGATGCCGGGGATGAACGGTTTCGAGACGACAACCCGGATTCGCGGGCTGGAAGGGCATGAACCCTGGGCCTGGACGCCGATCATCTTCGTGACGGCAACAGACAGCGACACCAACTTGATCACGGCGATCGAAGCGGGGGGCGACGATTTCATTTCCAAGAGTTCTCCGGAAGGCGTCCTGCAGGCGAAGATGAAGGCGATGTCGCGGATTGCCGCGCTCCGCTCGCGTCTGGCGCAAGCCAACGGCAAGCTGCAGGACCAGGCGAATCATGACGGTCTGACCGGCCTTTTCAACCGGCGGGCGATGGATATGCGCATCGACACCCTGTGGGAAACCGCGGTCCAGAAAGGCAAGGCCTTCAGCCTGCTGATGATCGATGTCGATAATTTCAAGAAATACAACGACCATTACGGGCATCAGTCTGGCGACGACTGTCTGCGGGCCGTCGCCGCGGCCATCGACGGCGTGGCCATGCGGGCCGACGCCGACCGGCTGGCGCCGGGCGCCTTCGCCGCGCGCTATGGTGGCGAGGAATTCTCGGTGATCATTCCCGAAGCGCCACCGGGAGTGCATGTCGGCGTCGGTCTTTCGATCGTCGAGGCGGTGGCGGCGCTGAACCTGCCGCACGAACGCAACGAGTCCTGGGGCCGGGTCACGGTTTCGGTCGGCGCGGTCTGCGTGTCGCCAGCCAGCAGCATGGTCAAGGATGTGTTCCGTCAGGCCGATGAATTGCTGTACAAGGCCAAGGGGAGCGGCCGCAATCGCTGCGAATCGAACTGAAGGGGCTTCAGTCCTGGCGGAAATGGGTCATCGGTGCGTGGCCGCTGCTGTGGAAGGTTTCGCAGCGCTCGACGAATTCCCGGGTGCTCTTGGGCATCGGCGTCCGGGCGCGGGTGATGTAGAAAATCAGGTCGCGGCCCTGGCGCAGTAGCTGGAGGCCGACGGCGATATCGTGTTCGACGCTGCAGTTGCAGTCGAGCGGGTTCGGGGTGAGGGCGTCGAGCCGCTCGCCGGCAGTGACCATGATCGCCCAGACGTCGAAGATGTCCGGGTCGGTACGCAGGGTCTCGGTCTTGATCTTGGCTGCCCGGGCGAGGTCGAGAATGACCGGTTCGGCGCCGGCGAACGCCGGCAGGCGGGCGATGTTGGCGATCATGCAGTTGGCGATCCGGTCGATGTCGCGCATCGTCTGGCCGATCTTGATGTAGCGGCTTTCGTAGAAATCCTCGAGCGGGATCGAGAAGGCGCGGAACGGTTCACCCCACAGTTCGTCGATGCCTTCCTCGCCGCTACGGTGCAGCACGTTCCTGCCCAGTTCCATGGCTTCCAGCAGGCAACGGCCGCATTCGCGCATCAGCGGATTGTCGCTGAGGATCTCGATGCCGCAGGCCTGTAGTTCGACCAGTTTGCGGAAGATGTCGGCGGCGCGGTTGAACAGCGCGCCGGCCAGCATCGCCCCCTTGATCCGGCGGCGGGCGGCATCCTCTTCCGCCTCGAACGCGGCGCGCGCTTCGGCGAGCCGGGTGCCCGGGATGTTGAGGCCGTGCTCGGTATGATTGAACAGGCGGCGGGTCAGCGCGTCGATCAGGCGTTTCTTCGCCTCCAGCGTATCCGCCGGAACCTGGTAGGCCTTGATCCAGTAGCCGTCGTAATAGACGCGCTCTTCTCCGTTGATGATGCGGCGTGAGCCTTCTTCGGGGGGGGCGTCGTCGACGGTATGGCGATCGATGGGGAGGACGTTGATCATGGGGGAGCAAGTATTACAAAAGGCAGAGTCGGAAACAAGAAGAACCTGTGCCCGCTTTACCAGGACGAAACATATTTTTACTTTTGGATTTGGGCAGCCGGATGGGACGCTCGTTATGATCGGTTCCGGTCAACGCAGGAGTTTACTCATGAAAGCATTTTCCCGGTTTGTTGTCTCCCTCGCCTGGTTTGGCGTTTCCGTGGCGCAGGCCGGCACTACCGTCGATCTGGCGGCGGAGGCGTCGCGGCCGGCGGCCAACGACCAGGTTCAGGCGGTGGTTTTCGTTGAAGCGCGCGGCGCCAATCCGGCCGTGCTGGCGCGCCAGGTCAACCAGGAAATCGCCGGCGCGCTGCAACTGATCCGCGGCAAGGCCGGGGTTCAGGTAAAAAGCGGCAACCAGTCCACCTATCCGGTTTATGGCCGGGAGCAGAAGATCGAAAGCTGGCAGATGCGCAGCGAACTGGTCCTCGAATCGCACGATCTGGCGGCGGTCTCCGAGTTGCTCGGCGAATTGCAGCAACGCAAGCTGGCGGTCGGCCAGGTCAGCCAGATGCCGTCGCCGGAAACACGGCGCAAGGTCGAGGACGAAGCGACGCGTGACGCCATCCGCGCCTTCCAGGCGCGTGCCGAAGTGATCGCCGCGGCGCTCGGCAAGCCGTGGAAGATCAGGCAGCTAGCGGTGTCACAGCAGGGTGGGCCGATGCCGGTGCCGGTCTTCCGGGCGGCCAAGGCGATGTTGGCGGAAGCCGCGCCGGCGCCGCTGGAAGCCGGCGAAAGCCAGCTGACGACGACGGTCAGCGGCCAGATCGAGCTGGGTGACTAAGTAGCTGCGTTCAGTGGCGCGAGAACAGGTCGCGCAGTTTGCACAGCGAGGTGGTGATGTCGAAGCGCGGGTCGGGCAGCGCCTCGCCGGCGAGGATGCGGGTGATCGCCAGGGCCGGGTCGGTTTCGCCGGTACGCAGCACCTCGCAGCCGCGCTTCTTCATGTGGCGGATGAAGCCGTCGCCGGCGCTGGCGCAGACGATGAGATCGATGCCGTCGAGCGGATGGGCGCGGTCGTCGGCGAAACTGTGCAGGATTTCGTCCTTCTCCAGTTCGATGAAGCGAGGTGCCGGCAGGAGCTGGTTGCTGCGGTGCTGGCTCAGGTCGTAGAGCAGCCAGTGCCGGCATTGGCCGGCGTGGCCGCTGACTTCGAGGTGGTTTTTGGTGGCGATGGCGATTTTCATGGTCGACTTGTCGGGAAACCTACAGGCGCTTACAGCGCGGACAGGGTCACCGCCACATCGCGCGGGCCGGCGAAATACGGCGCGCTGCTGACCAGGATGCGGCAGCCGGCACGGGCGTAGGCCTCGGCGTTGCTGGCGTTGATACCCCCTGCCGCAGCAATTCGCGTGCCGGGCAATTGCCGGATGATGTCGGCGACTGCCTCGACCGGCCATTTCTCCAGTTGCAGGATATCGGCGCCGGCTTGCGCCCAGGTTTGCGCTTCGGCGAGATCGCCGACTTCGACGACGATCGCCCGTTCCGGCCAGCGGCGGCGCAGACGGGCGATGCTGGCGGCCGGCGTTGCGTCGAGAAAGGCGCGGTGTTCGGCGAAGATCAGCAGCGTTTCCGAGAGGCTCAGGCGGTGCGGGCTGGCGCCGCCGGCGAGGACCGCCTTGACGGCCGCCGCCTTGGTGCCGGGAAAGTTCTTGCGCGTGCATACCACCGCGCAGTCTGGGTCGCCGCGCTGCGCGGCGGCGACGATGGCGGCAGTGCTGGTGGCGATCCCGGACAGGTATTCCATCAGCGTCTGGGCGGTTTTCCAGACCGTGTGCAGGCCGCTCGCCGGCCCTTCGAGGCTGAGGATGGTGGCGCCGGCGGCAAGCGGCGTGCCGCTGGCGGCCAGCGCGCCGCTCGCCGTCAGGCCGCGCAGTTCGCCGAGGCGGCGGGCTTCCTCGCTGCCGCAGACGACCATCTCGTAACGCGCGCGAAAATCGAGACGACCGGGGCGCTCGCCGATGCCCAGCGCCAGCGTCGTCGCGTCGCCAGCGGGAACGTCCTCGCCGAGCAGGCGTTCGAGTTCATGGTCGGGCAGGGTGTAGGGATTCACGGCTTCACTCCATCAAGGCAACGGATTTGACCTGCACATGCACCGGCCGGCCGGCGACGATGCCGAGCTGCTCGGCCGAGCGCCGGGTCAGACGGGCGACCAGCCGGCTTTCGCCGAGCGCGACGCGAACCAGCAGCAGGCCGGGGTGTTCGTCCGGGCCGACGGCATCGACGGTCGCCGGCAGGATGTTCTGGATGCTGCTGGGCCCGGGTTCGTCGATCGCCAGCGAAACGTCACGGGCCAGCACGCGCACCCGCACGCGGCGTCCCGGCGGCAGGTCGCGGGCGCGCGTCCACAGGCTGCCGCCGGGGAAGGTGACGCGCATCAGTTGCCAGGTTTCGTCGATGTGGTCGACCGTCGCTTCGAGGACGACGCCGACGTCCTCGCCGAGGCGGATCGGCAGGTCGATGCGGGCCAGCGTCTCGGCCAGCGGGCCGGCAGTGATGACGCGGCCAGCGTCGAGGACGACCAGGTGGTCGGCCAGCCGGGCGACTTCATCCGGCGCGTGGCTGACGTAGATGACCGGGATGTCGAGTTGGTCGTGCAGGCGTTCGAGATAGGGCAGGATTTCCTGTTTGCGTTTGAGGTCAAGCGCCGCCAGCGGTTCGTCCATGAGCAGGATTTCCGGGCTGACGGCGAGCGCCCGGGCGATGCCGACGCGCTGCCGTTCGCCGCCCGACAGACTGTCCGGCTTGCGCTGCAGCAGGTGGTCGATGCCGAGCAGCGCCACCGCCTGATCGAGCGCCACCCGTGCCGTGCCAGCGCTGCGCTGGCGTCCGTATTCGAGGTTGCCGAGCACCGACAGGTGGGGAAACAGGCTGGCTTCCTGGAAAACATAGCCGATCGGCCGGCGGTGCGTCGGTAGCCAGGTGCCGGCGTCCTGCCAGGTGCGGTCGTTGAACACCAGGCGGCCATGCGCCGGTCGTTCGAGACCGGCGATGCAGCGCAATAGCGTCGTCTTGCCGGAACCGGAGTGGCCGAACAGTGCAGTCACGCCCTTGCCGGGCAGGTTCAGGTCGACGTCGAGACTGAAACCGGGCCAGTCGAGCTTGAAGCGGGCGGCGATTTCAGGCATCTCAGCCTCCCTTCCGGGCGCCCGGCCGCCAGACGTACATCGCCAGCAGCACGAGGAAGGAGAAAGCCAGCATGACGCCGGCCAGGCGGTGGGCATCCATGTATTCCATGGCCTCAACGTGGTCGTAGATCTGGACCGACGCCACCCGGGTGACGCCGGGGATGTTGCCGCCGATCATCAGCACGACGCCGAACTCGCCGACGGTGTGGGCGAAGGTCAGGATGCCGGCGGTAATGAAACCGGGCAGCGCCAGCGGCACGGCGACGGTGAAGAAAGTATCGAGCGGCGAGGCGCGCAGGGTCGCGGCCACTTCCAGTGGCCGCTCGCCGATCGCCTCGAAAGCGCCCTGCAGCGGCTGCACCATGAAGGGCAGCGAATAGAAGACCGAGGCGACGACCAGTCCCCAGAAGGTGAAGGGCAAGGTGCCAATGCCGAGCGACTCGGTAAACTGGCCGACCGGGCCGTTCGGCCCCATCGCCAGCAGCAGGGAGAAACCCAGCACCGACGGCGGCAACACCAGCGGCGGCGCGACGACGGCGCCCAGCGGGCCCTTCCACCAGGCCCGGCAGCGCGCCAGTCCCCAGGCGATCGGGGTGCCGATCAGGAGCAGGATCAGCGTCGTGATGCCGGCCAGACGGAGGGTCAGCCAGATGGCCTGGAGGTCGGTGTCAGTCAGGTACATGGTTTTTCATTGAGGCGCTGTGGCGAAAGGTCTTCCAGGCAGAGATGAGCAGCAACAGGCCAAGTCCGCCGGTCAGCAGTCTGGCATCCAGCCAGCCGAGCATCAATCCGCCGGCAATCGCGCCGAGTATCGAACCCAGCGTCAACGCCTGAAACAGGGTGGCCTCCTGGCGCAATACGGAAAATGCCGCTGCCGACCGGTAACGCAGGAAGCCGGTCAGCATGGTGGGCAGACTGACGGCGAGCGACAGGCTGCCGGCCAGTTTGATATCGCTGCCGTAGAGCAGGACGATCGTCGGGATCAGCAATTCTCCTCCGGCGACGCCCAGAAAGGCCGCGACCATGCCGATCAGAAGGCCGGCGCCGATGCCGGCCAGCAACTGGACGGTCGGGTCGGTGATCAGTAGTTGCGTGACGGAGCCCTGGCCGATGACGGCTTCGGCCAGCATGAACAGCCCCAGGCCAAGCAGCAGAACGAGGATGAAGGCGTTCAGGCGTTGCTTCGGTATGCTCATGGCATGGCCGGCCGCCCACCAGGCGCCGAGCAGGCTGCCAGCCAGCAAATTGAAGACGATGCCGCGTTGCGCCCACAACTCGCTGGGGGAGATGCTGGTGCTGCGGATCAGCAGGGCGGTGGCGACGACGACCAGGCTGCAGGCTTTGTTGAGGATGATCGCGGACAGGGCATCCAGGCGGAAATGGCCGACCAGCAGGGGAAGGCGGAATTCCGCGCCCCCCAGTCCGATCATTCCGCCGAGATTGCCGATGGCAAAACCGGAGGCGAAGCCGCTGGCCGTCCTGCGCGTCGTCGTCATGCTCGATCCGCCTATTTGCCGTCAGCGCAGGTCGTAACCGAAGGACTTGATCACCGCTTTCGCCTTGTCGCCCTTGAGGTAGGCGAGCAGGGCGGCGGCGGCGGCGCTGTCCTTGCCCTTGGCGAGAATGGCGGCGTCCTGGTAGATCGGCTCGTGGAATTCGCCGGGAACGATCCAGGCCGAACCGCTGGTCAGCTTGCCCTCCTTGAATACCTGCGACAGGGCGACGAAACCGAGGTCGGCGTTGCCGGTGGAAACGAATTGCAGGGTTTGCGAAATGTTTTCACCCTGAACGAATTTCGCCTGCACGGCGTCCAGCAGCTTGAGCTTGTTCAGCGTTTCAATGGCGGCCGCGCCGTAGGGGGCGGTTTTCGGGTTGGCGATGGACAGCTTGTTGAAATTGCCGTTTTTCAAAACCGCCCCCTTGGCATCGACGAAATCGGCTTTGGCCGACCACAGCACCAGCTTGCCGACGGCGTAAGTGAAACGGCTGCCGGCGACGGCATGCCCTTCTTTCTCCAGTTTGGCCGGGGTTGTGTCGTCAGCGGCGAGGAAGACTTCGAACGGCGCGCCGTTGACGATCTGGGCGTAGAACTTGCCTGTGGCGCCGAAGGAGAGGACGGCCTTGTGGCCGGTGTCCTTCTCGAAATCGGCGGCAATCTGCTGCATCGGCGCGGTGAAGTTGGCAGCGACGGCAACCTGGACTTCGGCGGCGTGCGCGCCGACAGCGGCGAGCAGGGCGACAAAAAGGGCGGACAGGCGCTTCATGGGGTTTCTCCTGGAAAGGTTGAAAGAGGTCAGGCGTACTTGCAGAGAATGACGGACGAAGCCTTGAACACGGCGCAGGCTTGTCCGCCGACGGCCAGGCCGAGCTTGTCGACGCTGTCGTGGGTGACGACGGCGCACACCGACTTGCCGTTCTTCATCGCCAGCGTCACTTCGGAATTGACCGGGCCTTCGTGGATGCGGGTGATTTCGCCCCACAGGTGGTTGCGGGCGGTGGTTCTGACCGCCGGATCGTTGAGCAGCAGCACCGACGACGACTTGACCAGGGCGTTGATCTCCATGCCGATGGTCAGGCCGAGGTATTCCGCCGATTCGCCGGTGATCACGGCGACCAGTTCGTTCTCCTCGTCGAGCTTGAGGCGGACCTCGAAGTCGACGTTGCCTTCGCGCAGGCCGACGATCTTGCCGGCGAACTGGTTGCGGGCGCTGGTCTTCATCGACATGCGCTTCAACAACTGGCTGAACTGCTGGAAGTCGCTCGCCTGGCCGTCGTTCATGCTCGCCGTCAGGCGGTCGAGCGCCGCCTGGTACTCGGCTTCGAGCGCCCGGTAGAGGGCGATCACCTTGCGTCCGTAATCAGTCAGTTGCGTACCGCCGCCGTGCTTGCCGCCGGTCGAGCGCAGCACCAGCGGTTGATCGGCCAGGTTGTTCATCGCGTCGACGGCATCCCAGGCCGCCTTGTACGACAGCGGCACGGCTTTTGCTGCCTGCGAGATCGAGCCTTGCTGGTCGATCGCCTCGAGCAGGCGGATGCGGGTGTCGCCCAGATAGCTGCCGAGCGGGCCGTCGAATTCGAGCTTGCTGCGCAGGCGGGGAAGGGCTTGATCCATTATGTTATGTCTTTCGATATATAACGATTTCGAGTTTACCGGAAAATTATCGAGGCGCTATGGTTGTCTGTTCATAAATGGGTTGGTTATATTGCCAACAAGCCGGGTTGGTTACGTTGCTTATTGTCGTATATAGCGAAAAGCGGGCCAGCCGGATTGATAACCAAGGAGAACGCCATGAATGTCAGCGCACGCAATGTTTTTGCAGGAAAAATCACCGCCTTGACCGACGGTGCGGTCAACGCCGAAGTCGAGCTCACCTTGTCGGGAGGCGACAAGATTGTCGCAATCGTCACAGAGGGTAGCGTTCAGTCGCTCGGCCTGGCGGTCGGCAAGGACGCCGTCGCCTACGTCAAGGCGCCGTGGGTGATGCTGCTGTCGGGGGCGCCGGACGTCCGCTTCTCGGCGCGCAACCAGCTCGCCGGCACGGTCAGCGCGCTGACCAAGGGCGCCGTCAATACCGAAGTCGGTATTACGCTGGCCGGCGGTACCGTCGTCCATTCGGTGGTCACCAACGAAGCCGTGCTCGAACTCGGCCTCAAGCTCGGCGAACCGGCGACGGCGCTGATCAAGGCCAGTCACGTCATTCTCGGCGTGCCGGCTTGAGATTACGCCGGGCGTAAATGCGAGGCGGCCAGCGGGCCGCCTTTTTCGTTCACCAGCCGAGCGGCGCGCGGGCATTGCGCCGCAGCAGGAAGAACAGGCCGCTGCTGACCAGTCCGAGGAGCAGCGAGACGGCGGCGGCGCGTTCGAAGTCGCCGCTGGTCACCGCGTTGTAGATGTCGAGCGAGGCGGTCACCGTGCGCCCCTCGATGTTGCCGCCGAGCATCATGGTCATGCCGACTTCGCCCAGCGAGCGCCCGAGGGCGAGGATCAGGCCGCCGGCCAGCGCGTTGCGGATATTGGGCAGCAGCACGTAGCAGAAAATCTGCCACTCGTTCTTGCCCAGCGTGCGCGCCGCTTCCGGCAGGATTTTCGGCAGGCTTTCGAAAGCCGCCTGCACCGGCTTGACGACCAGCGGCAGGCCGGCGACGAAGGCGGCGATCAGCAGGCCGGAAAAGGCGAATACCGGGGCGATCCCGAACCATTCCTGGAGCGCTTCGCCGAGCGGGCCGCGGCGGCCGAGCAGGAGGAGCAGCAGGAAGCCGGTCGCCATCGGCGGGAAGACCAGGGGTAGCGTCACCGCGATGTCGAGCAGGTTGCGGCCGCGCCAGCCCGGGCGCGCCAGCGCGTAGCCGAGGGCGAGGCCACTGAGCGCGTGGAGGAGCGTGCCGGCGAGGGCGACGCGGGCGGTCAGCCACAGCATCTGCCGGTTGCCCGGCGTCGCGAACAGGTCGAGCAGCGAGGCGAGCGGCGAATCCACTCAAAGCCCGTTGCGCTTGAGGATGGCGCGGGCTTCGTCGCTTTCCAGAAAGCGGCCGAGCGCCAGGACCTCGGCCCGCTGCGCCTGCGTCCTGAGGACGCCGCCGACGATGCGGATCGGCGTATAGAGCGCGCCGTCGATTTCCTGGTAGCCGCCGATCTTCGGCGCGATGGCGAGGGCCTCGGTCAGGTTGATGAAGCCGGCGTCGATGTCGCCGGAGATCAGGTAGGCGGAAACCTGCGGCACGGTGGCGACGACCTGCAGGCGATCCTGCAGCGCCGCCTTCAACTTGCTGCGCTCCATGAACTCGCTGGCGGCAATGCCGTAGATCGCCGCCTTCGGGTTGGGCATGGCGATGCGGGCGAAGCGGGCGTCGGCCAGTTCAGCCGGTGTGCCCAGCTTGCCGCCGGTCGGCCAGGCGACGACCAGGCGGCCGTTGCCGAGCGGCAGGAAGCTGGCGAAGTCGAGCCCGTCGACGCCGGCCAGGAAAGCGTGGTCGCCGAAGATGAGGGCGATTTCGCCGCCTTGCTTGGTCTGCGCGACGATGTTGCCCATGTTGCCGTAGACCTGCTCGACCTTGATGCCGCTCTGTTTCTGGAAAGCGGCGCAGAGTTCGCCGACCGGGCGCTTGTAGCCGGCGCCGGCGGCGATCAGCAGGTCCTGGGCAAAGGCGGGGAGGGTAGCGAAAAGACCGGCGACGAGGCCGGCGATCAGCAGCAGGCGGCGGAAGAGGTGCATGACGTTTCCTTGATGAGAGAAAGGTGGGGGTGGGGACGATCAGTCGGCGCGTCGCCGCAGACCTGGCCGCGTTGCAGGCGGACGATGCGGGCGGCGAGCTGGCAGGCTTCGTCGAGGTCGTGGCTGACCAGAATCGCGTAGTCGACCAGGGCGCTGGCGCGGACTTCCTGCAGCAGCGTTTGCATCGAGCGGCGGAGTTGCGGATCGAGCGCCGACAGCGGTTCGTCGAGCAGCAGCAGGCGCGGTGCCGAAGCCAGCGTGCGGGCCAGCGCCAGGCGCTGTTTCTGGCCGCCCGAAAGTTCGGCCGGGTAGCGCTCGGCGAGTTTTTCCAGCCCGACCAGTTCGAGCAGTTGCGCGGTCGGCAGCGCCTTGCTCTCCGGACGGCGGGCGAAATCGACCTGGCGGCGGGCGCTCATGTGCGGGAACAGGCCGAGTTCCTGGAAGACCATGCCGGCGCGGCGCAGCCGGGTGGGCAGGCAGCTGCCCCGGCGGCTGTCGAGCCAGATCTCGTCGCCGGCGCGGATCACTCCTTCGGCGGCCGTTTCCAGTCCGGCGAGCAGGCGCAGCAGCGTCGTCTTGCCCGCTCCGGACGGCCCCTGCAGGGCCAGCCATTGGCCGGGCGGCAGGCGCAGGCTGACGTCGAGCAGCGCCTCGCCGCTGGCGAAATTGAGCGGCTTGCGCAGGGCGAAGAACAGCTCGCCGGGGGCGGGCTCAGTCGGTAGAACGGTCATGCGTCTCTTCCTCGGTGGCTTCGATCGGCGTTCGCGCCTTCGCCAGATCGATGATCTCGGCCGTCGGCTGCCGGCCAGCCGGCCGCCAGCCTCGACAACAGCCGTGGGCGCGGGCGGCGCCCGGCGAGATGGCGAAGGCTTCGTCGGCGGCGGGCTCGGGTTTGTCAGCCATGATTTGCTCCGTGCGGTCAGAGGGATTGCAGGAAGGCGAGCAGCTCGGCGCGCGCATCGGCGCTGGCGGCGCGGTAACGCCGTTGCGCCGCCGCCGCTTCGCCGCCGTGCCAGAGAATGGCTTCCTCGAAATTGCGGGCGCGGCCATCGTGCAGGTAGCCGACCTGTTCGTTGATCGCCGCCAGGACGCCGATTCCCCACAGCGGCGCGGTCCGCCACTGGCTGCCGGAAGCGGCGTGGTCGGGGCGGCCGTCGGCGAGGCCGGGGCCCATGTCGTGGAGCAGCAGGTCGGTGTAGGGCGCGAAACTGCGCCCGGCGAGCAGGCGGAAACGGCTGGCGCCGCTTTGCAGTGTCGGGCGATGGCAGACGGCGCAGCCGAACTCGGCGAAGCGCGCGTTGCCGCGCACGACCGCCGGCTGTTCGGTGTCGCGGCGCGGCGGCGGCGCCAGGTGGGCGATGTAGAAGGTGATGTCGGCGAGCTGGGCGGCACTCAGTTCCGGCTTGCCGCCGTCCGGTGCGCGGCGGCAGGCGGTCTGCGCCGGGCTGCAGTTCTCGTCCGGGAAGAGCGGCGAGGTGATGCTCATGTCGCCGTGGAAAGCGCCGGCGATCTGGCTGCGCAGGTCGCTGCTGTTGGCCTTGAGACCGAAGCGGCCGGCCAGGCGGCGCGGGCCGAGGTGGTTGACGCTGCCGCGCACGCCGTCCGCCTTGGTTTCGCGTGCCATCGCCGCCAGCGTCGCCGCCGGCACCGCGTCGAGCAGGCCGAGGCCGGCGACCGGCGGGCCGACGCGCGGCGAGCTGAGGACCGGCCCCAGCTCGCCGTAGGCAAGGTCGACGAATTTCAGCAGCGGCCGGCGCAACTCGACGCGGCTGCCGTCGTCGAGACTCAGCGTTTCGTACTGCCAATGGACTTCGGCGCGTCCTTCGCCGGGCACGCCGGGGATGCCTTCCTCGTTCAGTTGCTCGCCGTACACCGGGTGCGGGCGGGGCGGGTCGCCGGGGACGGAGAGGCGGACCAGCATCGTCTGCATCCGCTGCGCCGGGTTTTCCGGCGCGCCGCCGCGGCCGTTGCGCGGGTGACAGGAAATGCAAGCGAGGCGGTTGTAGAGCGGTCCGAGACCATCCAGCGCCTGATCGCGGGCCGGCGCGATCACCCAACTCTGGCGGAACAGGCTGCGGCCGCGCAGGAAGCTTTCGGTCTCGTCACCGTTCATCCCGGGAATGGGGTCGGTCAGCAGGTCGCGCGGCGGGGTCGCGGCGGCGGCGAGTGCCACGGCAGCCAGGCAGAGGCCGGCGGCGAGGCGATGCATGGGCCAGGGGCGGATCATGTGAGGGCTTTCAACAGGCGCCGGGCTTCGCCCCGGCGGGTGGTGCAGTCGCGCTGCCAGGCGGTGAGCAGTTGCGTCGTTGTCGGATCGCGCTCGGCAAAGCGTTGCTGCAACGCCGGGTCGTCGGCTGCTGCCGCATCCAGCGGCGGCGTGCCGAGCAAGCGGCGGACGGCACCCAGGTCGTGGCCGTTCGCTTCGGCGCGGCGCAGGTCTTGCCAGAGCGTCGCCAGCTCGCCGTGCGGCGTCACCAGCATGGCGTCGAAGACGGCGCTGCTCAGCGCCAGGCGCGGCCGCGCGCGTTCGGCGTCGAAATCCATGCCGCCGCTGGCGGCCGCGGCAAACGGATTGAAGCCGGCGCCGGTGTAGGCGTCGGGGCGCACCGGCAGGCGCCGGATGTCGGCGTGGCGCAGCAGTTGCTGGCCGGCCGGGGACAGCACGAAGGCGACGAAACGGGCGGCGCCTTCCGGGTTGGGGGCCGCCCGGGTGAGCGCGATATGCGCCGGGTTGAGGCCGGTGTGCGCGGGATAGACGAAGCGGACCGGATGGCCGTTGGCGATCGCCGAGTTGACGAAGAAGTCGATCGACAGGCCGACGGCGTAGCGCCCATCGGCGACCAGGTCGCTGACGAAGGTCGAGGCGCGGGCGATCGGCGTCGCGTTGCCGGCGATCTCGCTCCACAAGGCCCAGCCTTTGTCCCAGCCCCAGGCCTGCAGGACGATTTCGACCATCGGCGGCGCGTAGCCGACCTGCGACGGAATGGGCAGGGCGATCCGCCCGGCCAGCCGCGGGTCGGTGAGGTCGGGCCAGTCGGCCGGCGGCGCCACGCCGTTCCTGGCGAACCAGTCGGGGACGATGGCGAAGCCGAAGCCGGCGACTTCGCTGGCGGTATAGAAGCCGTCGTGATCGCCGAGCGGCGTGTTGCCGATACGAGCCGGCAGGCTCGCCCGGTCAATCGGCAGCGGGCGCCAGACGCCGGCCTGCGCCAGTTGCGCGAAATTGCGCGGCGACGGCGACCAATAGACATCGGCGCCGCCATGATCCGGCTGGCGCAGGAAGTCGGCGGCGTCGGCGGCATTGCGCCAGATGACGTTGAGGCGGTAGCCGGGGTGGGCTGCCTCGAAGGCGGCCTCGACGCGCGACACGAATTCGTCCGGGTAGCTGGTGACGACGGTGACCACCTGCGGCGCCGCCAGCGCGCCCGGCAGAGCGCCGCCGAGCAGCGGCCCGAGGGCGGCCAGTTTGAGCAGGCGGCGGCGCTGCCGGGAGGGAGGGGTGAGGGTGTTCATGTCAGAAGCTGTAGCGCAGGTTGGCGTAGTACATGCGGCCCGGGCTCGGGAAACCGTCCGAGGTCTCGTACTGCTTGTCGCCGGCGTTGCTGACGCCGGCTTCGAGGGCGAGTGCCGGTTGCGGACGGTAGGTGAGCTTCAGGTTGACGGTGGTGAAGCCGCCGAGCTGTTTGCTGTTCGACGCCCAGCGACCGGTCTCGCTCTCGATGTAGGGCACGGCTTCGAACTGGTCGCCGAAGCGGGCGATGGCGAAGGCGCTGAGCTTCTGGCGCGGCACGTCGGTGATCTTGATGCTCGAGTCGCTGACGTTCTTCAGGCGCAGGTAGGTGTAGTTGGCGCCGACATCGAGCCAGTTGGCGAGCGGCGTGCGCAGGCCGAGTTCGACGCCGCTGCTTTTCACTTCGCCGACGTTCTGCATCTGGCAGGGCTTGGCGTTGCTGCAGGCGGTGGTGCCAGGAACCAGGAAGACCGACTGGATCTTGTCGTCGATCCGGCTGTGGAAAAGCGCCGCCTCGACGCGCAGGGCGCGCCACGGCGTGCCCTGGTAGCCGATCTCGTAATTGATCGACGATTCCGGCTTGAGGTCGGGGTTTTCGACGTAGCGGCCGAAACGCAGCGAGAAGCGGTCCTTCAGCGTCGGCAGCCGGGTCTTCTCGGCGATGCTGGCGTAGAAGCGGTTTTTCGCGTCGAGGTCGAAGAAGAGCGCGGCCTGGCCGTCGGTGGCGCGCTTCTCGTCGCTGATGTCGAAAGCCGGCCAGCCGCTCTTGAAAACGTGTTCAGCCTCCAGGCTGTGCCGGGAGAGGCCGAGCGAGAGCAGCCAGCGCTGGCCGAGGCGGATGTTGTCCTCGATCGCATACGACGTCAGGACATCCTTGAACGCCTCACCGGTGACGCCGGCGCCGTCGACGCTCTTGTGCTCGTCGCTCTTGCGGCTGGCGATGAGCTTGATTTCCTGCGCCGGCAGGCGGATCGACGACAGTTCGACGGAAGCGCCGTTGCTCTTGTCGTGATAGACGCTAACGCCGCTGACCGGGTTGTAGGTGGTGTAGCTGGCGTCGCTGTAGATGCGCAGGTCGTTGTCGAAAGTGTCGCGGAACAGGCGGACCTTGAGCATTTCCTTGTCGCCCAGCGCGGTGCGCGAGACGAAGTAGAGGCTTTCCTTGTCCCAGTACGGCCACTGCCAGTAGCGGGCGGCGGCCGGGTCGGTCGATGGCGGCTGGCCTTTTTCGCCATCCTGGCGGTAGTAGCTGAGCGCGTATTCGTCGGTGGCGTTCGGCGTCAGGCCGAGCTTGAGCGATACCTTGCTGTCGCGGTGCGCCGAGTTCTCGCGGTGGCCGCCGTTTTCCGTCGTCGTCGCCGAAAAGCCCGAGGACATCGGGAAATAGTCCGCCGCGTCGTAGGACAGCCCGGCCTGGGCGTACCACAGGCCCTGATTGGTTCCGACGTTGAGCGCGGCTCGCCGTTCGTGGCCGGAACCGATGCCGAGGCTGACATCGCCCTCGAATTTGCGCGTCGGCTTGCGCGAGATCAGGTTGATCGCGCCGCCCAGCGTGTTCGGGCCGAAGGCGACCGAGCTGAAGCCCTTGACCACCTGGATCGCCGAGAGGTCGGCGGTGGTGAAGCGGTTCATGTCGACATAGCCGTCATAGGGAACGTAAACCGGGATGCCGTCGATGAACAGCGGCGCCTGGCGGGCGTCGTAGCCGCGCAGGTAGACCATCTTCTCGTTACGCGAGTTGGTGCTGATGCTGACGCCGGAGAGCAGGTTGACCGCGTCGCCGACATTGGTCCGTCTGAAGCGCTCGATCTCTTCGGTGCTGATCACCGAGGACACCTGTTCGGCTTCGATTTCTCCGCTCGGCGAGCGCTCGCCGGTGACCTGGACGGTGCCCAGTTCGAACAGCGAAGAATCTGCATGCGCCGGTAGCGCGCAAGCCGCGGCGACGGCAGCGGCGATCAGGCGTGGCTGGAGAGCATGTTTGGTGAATTGCATTGAAGACCCCTGTTGTTTTGCGTGGATGTTTTTTCTTCCGGCGTCACCGGCCAGGTGCCGATGTCCAGTTCGTGCGCCACGCCGTCGATTTCGGCGATCAGGCGCAGTTCGCCGCCGAGGGCGGCGACGTAGCGGCGCAGCGTCGACAGGCGCATGTCTTCCTGGTGTTCCATCTTGGCGATGCAGGGCTGGGTGACGCCAAGCTGGCCGGCGATTTCCACCTGCGAGATGCCCAAACGGCGGCGCAGTCCGCCAAAGCCGGGGGCGCCGGCCGCGTCAGCGGGGGGCGTCGGGGTGAATGGCATAGAAATCTCCGTTCTTGCTGCCGGGGTCGGGCTGGGTATTGCGCAGCACCAGCCAGCGTCCGTCGTGCAGGCGCCAGGCGGTCATTTCCTCGGCCAGAGCGACGGTTTCGTAAAACTCTTCATCGTCGTCGCTCGTCAGGCGGGTCAATGTGAACTGGTGGGTGATGAAGCAGGGGCGCGCGTCCTCGTCGTAGCCGATGGTCCGCTCGGCGAGCATTTCGTATTCGCGATAACGTCGGAAATACAGCGGCCGGTCGACGGCTTCGCGCCATTCGGCGGGCAGCAGTCGCAGCCAGTCGACCGCGGCTTCCGGGTCGGTGGCGAGACGGCGTTGCGGGTCCGGTTGCGGCAGATACATCGTTGGTGCCTCGTTTGGAAATATAGCAACATATATAGCGATTGACGGCTATACAGCAAAAGTGGTGCCAGGGTTTTATGGGGTGTTTCGCTGCTGAAGCGTGTTGGCTTCGCTACGATATGTTGTAGTGTATATAACGATTGTCGGGTAACCGCCAATGGCGGTCAATAAAAGCTCAGGTGGCGAACCAGGCGTTCAGCGCGGCGGTATCCGGCGGCAGTTCGCGGGCGATGCCGCCGGTGAAGTGGCGCCAGCTTTCCAGGTGGGTGGGGGAAGTGACGGTGAGCACCGGAACGCCGCTGCTCATCACCTGCAGCATCTCGGCGGCGAAGCCTTCGCCGTGGCTTTCCAGCTTGGAAAAACGGTTGAAGATCGCCAGGTCGGCGCCTTCGTCGGCGATCCGTCGCATCACCGCGGTCGCCTCGGCGAGTGCCGCGGTGTCCAGGGAACAGGCGTTCGACTGGCTGCCGAGTTGCTGCGAAATCGGGTAGCGACGGCCGTCTTCGATGTCGATCAGGCTGTGCTGGCAGCAACTGTCGTCGGCATGGCTTTCCTGCAGCAGTCCGCGCACCCGTATGCCGCGCCGGCGCAGGTCGGCGACAAAGTCGCGCAAGAGGGCATCGGCGCTACCGGTGGCGGCGACGATGGTGGCGATCGGTGGCAGTTCGGGGTCGGCGCTTGGCATCATGGCGCGATTTTACCCGGCGTTTCCCCATAAAATACGCGTTTTCTCCGCCGGCCCCGCCGGTCAAGTCTGGAATCCCGCATGACACAAATTCAGAAAGTGCCGACCGTCGGTTTCGTCTCGCTCGGTTGCCCCAAGGCCGGCTCGGACGCCGAACTCATCCTCACCCGCCTGCGCGCCGAGGGTTACGAAATCTCGCCCAGCTACGACGATTCCGACCTGGTCATCGTCAATACCTGCGGCTTCATCGACGCCGCCGTCGAGGAATCGCTCGACGCCATCGGCGAGGCGCTGAACGAGAACGGCAAGGTGATCGTCACCGGCTGCCTCGGCGCCAAGGGCGACATCGTCCAGACGACGCACCCGTCGGTGCTCGCCATCACCGGCCCGCACGCCATGGAAGAGGTGATGGGCCACGTGCATCAGCACCTGCCGAAGCCGCACGACCCGTATTCCGACCTCGTGCCGCCGCAGGGCATCCGGCTGACGCCGGCGCACTACGCCTACCTGAAGATTTCCGAAGGCTGCAACCACAGTTGCACCTTCTGCATCATTCCCTCGCTGCGCGGCCCGCTCGTTTCGCGCCCGGTCGGCGACGTGCTGGCCGAAGCCGAGAACCTGGCCCGCGCCGGTGTAAAAGAGATTCTGGTCATCTCGCAGGACACCAGCGCCTACGGCGTCGACCTCAAGTACCGCACCAGCTTCTGGGGCGGCCGGCCGGTGAAGACGCGCCTGAAGGAGTTGTGCGACGCGCTTGCCTCCTTCGGCATCTGGGTCCGCCTGCACTACGTTTATCCCTATCCCTCGGTCGACGACGTCATCCCGCTGATGGCCGAAGGCAAGATCCTGCCTTACCTCGACGTCCCCTTCCAGCACGCCAGCCCGAAGATCCTGAAGGCGATGAAGCGCCCCGGTTCGAGCGAGAACACGCTGGAACGCATCGCCAAGTGGCGCGAAATCTGCCCGGAAATCGTCATCCGTTCGACCTTCATCACCGGCTTCCCCGGCGAGACCGACGAGGATTTCGACCAACTGATCCAGTTCCTCGAAGACGCCAAGCTCGACCGCGTCGGCTGTTTCGCCTACTCGCCGGTTGAGGGCGCCACCGCCAACGAACTGCCCGGCCTGCCGCCGGAAGACGTGCGCGAGGACCGCCGGCGCTGGCTGATGCAGGTGCAGGAAGACATTTCCGCCGACAAGCTGGCGGCGAAGATCGACACGGTGATCGAAGTGCTGGTCGACGAAGTCGATGACGAAGGGACGATCGCCCGCTCCAAGGCCGACGCGCCGGAAATCGACGGCGTGGTTTACCTCGACGGCTTCTTCGACGCCCAGCCCGGCGATTTCCTCAAGGTCCGCGTCATCGACGCCGACCACCACGACCTCTACGCCCAGCCCGCCTGATCAGGACCAGAAGACGCCCTCGGCGTCTTCGTCGAGCAGCGCCAGCAGGCGGCGCAGCTCGCGCTCCGGACGGTGCGAGTACTGGCGCCAGGCCGAATGGCCGCCGAAGCTCGGCGCATCGAGCAGCCAGGTGCCGGAACCGAGGTTGTAGCGGAAGCGCGCGATGTCGAGGTGGATCCACTGCCCAGCCTGCTGCGGCGACGGCCGCGATTCGTAGAGGATGACGGCGTCGTCTTCGAAGCGCAGGTCGAGGCGAACGCTCTCCCGCAGCTCGGGCGGATAGCGTTGCTCGCAATAGGCGGAGAGGCGATTGCGGGCAAGGTGCTGGGCGAGGACGGGCAGGGGCATGGGAGCGCGGTCTTGGTTATGAACGAATCATAGCGGCTGGAACGTTGCCGGGAAAGCGTTTGACGCCTCGCCGCCGCCTGCCGAGAATGCGCTTTGCGCCGCCATCGGCGGCAATTGACGGAAATACGACGTGATGCAGGCTTTGCTCGACAACTTGCGCGAACTGCTGGGACCAGACCGGGTGCTCGGCGAGCCGGCCGCCATGGCGCCGATGCTGACCGACTGGCGCGGTCGTTACCGCGGTCGCGCCCTGTGCGTGGTCCAGCCCGGCAGCAGCGCCGAAGTCGCCGCCGTCGTCCGTGCCTGCGTCGGCGCCGGCGCGCCGATCGTGCCGCAGGGCGGCAACACCAGCCTGTGCGGCGCGGCGACGCCGGACGACAGCGGGCGGGCGGTGGTGGTCAGCCTGTCCCGGATGAACCGCATCCTCGCCGTCGACGCGCAGAACAACACGATCACCGTCGAAGCCGGCTGCACGCTGGCCGCCGTCCAGGACGCGGCACGCGCCGCCGGCCGCCTCTTTCCGCTGGCACTGGCGTCGGAAGGGAGTTGCCAGATCGGCGGTAACCTGTCGACCAACGCCGGCGGCGTCCAGGTGCTGCGCTACGGCAACACTCGCGAACTGACGCTGGGGCTGCAGGTGGTGCTGCCCGGCGGCGAACTGTGGGACGGCCTGCGCGGCCTGCGCAAGGACAACACCGGCTACGACCTCAAGCAGCTCTTCATCGGCGCCGAAGGCACGCTCGGCATCATCACCGCCGCCGTGCTCAAGCTCTTCCCCTTGCCCAAGACGCAGACCACCTGCTGGCTCAACGTCGCCACGCCGGCCGCCGCGGTCGAATTGCTGAACCGCGCGCGCAGCGCCTTCGACGCGCAACTGACTGCCTTCGAACTGGTTTCCGAAACGGCGCTCGGTTTGGTGCTGCGCCACATCCCCGGCGCCCGGCGGCCGGCGGCGGCCAGTCCGTGGTATGTGCTGGCCGAGTTCTCAGACGCCGACCCGGCGGCGGTCGAGCGCTGGCTTGCCGACTGCCTGGCCAGCGGCGCCGTCGCCGACGGCACCGTCGCCGCCAGCGACAGCCAGGCGCGGGCGCTGTGGGCGCTGCGCGAGGCCATCTCGGAAGCGCAGAAGATCGAAGGCGTCAGCATCAAGCACGACGTCGCCGTGCCGGTCTCGCGCATCCCGGATTTCCTCTGCCGTGCCGATGCCGCGCTGGCGGCGGCCTTTCCCGGCATCCGCGTGGTCGCCTTCGGCCATGTCGGCGACGGCAACCTGCACTACAACCTGTCCAAGCCGGATGCCGCCGACAACGCCGCTTTCCTGGCCAGTCAGCCGGAGGTCAACCGCATCGTGCACGATACGGTGCATGCGCTGAACGGCACGATCTCCGCCGAACACGGCATCGGCCAGCTGAAGCGCGAGGAAATCCTGCGCTACAAGCCAGCCGTCGAAATCGAGCTGATGCGGACCGTCAGGCAGGCGCTCGATCCGCTGGGACTGATGAATCCAGGGAAACTGCCGGGGCCGCGCTGAGCGTCTCCTCGAGCAGCAGTTCCTCGCGGATCACCCGCATCAGCAGCTTGTCCTGCGTGTAAAAGCCGGTCGCGCAGCGCGACAGTTGTTCGATCGCAAAGGCCGCGCCGGTGCCGAAGGCCTCGCGGCGGATCGAGTCGTGGATCAGGCGCACGGTCTGGTAGGGGAAACCGAAGATCACTTCGTGGTGGCCGACGATGCCGCCCAGGCGCAGCGAGGTGATGCGCTCGTCGTCGACGTCGAGCACCTCGGCAATGCGTCTCGCCGTGCCGGAGACTTCCGGCTTGTCGCGGAAATGCTGCTCGACGATCTCGACATCGGCGAAGGGCGCGATGCGGCGCAGTATCTGCGCCGCCAGCAGCAGGAAGTTGATGCCCAGCGTGATGTTGGGCGACGACATGATGCGGATGTCGCGACCGAGGTCGCGGATGTAATCCAGGGTTTCCGGCGGATAGCCGGAAATCGCCGTCACCACCATGATGCCGCGCTGGCGCACGGCTTCGCCATAGCTGAGGACGGCTTGCGGGTTCGAAAAGTCGATGATTCCGTCGACCGGGTGGGCATCCAGCCAGGCGCCGAAGCTGTCCGCTTCAAGCTTCACGACGGGCAGGTCGTCAATGCTCTCGGCGGACGAACCGCGTGCCACCCAGCACAACTCGAAACGCGGATCTTCCCGCAGGACGCTGGCAACGGCCTGTCCAGCCTTCCCGTAACCAACGAGTCCGATCTTGATCATGGTTTCTCCTCCAAATGCAGTTTGCGATCTCCAGGCCGCCCCGGTTGTCGGGCGACGAAAAGCGGTACGTCCCGGTTGGGGGCGTTCATGTACGTTCTTTGACGCATCTCGGGCGCCGGCAAAAGGTGCGGCGCGCGCTGCTGGGCGACGGGCGGAAAAAAAAGGGGGGTTGCACCCCCCAATGGAAAACCTCGTCGAAAAGGAATGGGGTTATGACCTAAGTTACAACTCCATTGGCGCTCAATATAATTGAGGCTTAAAATTCGCGCAATACTATTATTTGAAAGTACCAGTTTTGAACGCTTTGAGTAGCTCCAAGGAGCAGCGGGTCATTGACGTCCTGCAACAGTTCCGTCTGATTTACGGGTCCATGCGCCGGCATTTCCGGCTGGTCGAAGAACGCTGCGGCATGTCCGGTTCGCAGATGTGGGTGTTGCAGGAGGTGCAGCGTTCGCCGGGTATCGGCATCGGCGAACTCGCCGAGCGCATGGGCGTTCACCAGTCCACCTGCAGCCAGTTGGTTGACAAGCTGGTGGCTCAGGATTGCCTCGACAAGCGCAAGAAGACGGGCGATCAGCGCCGGGTCGGCCTGCAGTTGACCGAGCGCGGTCACGAGGCCCTGGCCGCTTTGCCCGGTCCGGCCGAAGGCGTCGTTCCGGAAGCCCTGGCGGCGGTGCCGGAAGTCGTCCTGAAAACATTGCAGATCAATCTTGCGGAGCTGCTGCAGCATATCCCCGGCAAGGACGAGAAATACGCCAACATGCCGCTGGCCGACATGGTCCGCAATAACGAAGGAGATTGATTTGCCGACCACCAAGCTTGCGATTGTCCTCGGCGCCGTACTGTTGCTCGGCGCTTGCGCCGCTCAACCGCCAGTCAGCGAAACCCCGCCGCGCGAAACCCCCCCGTCCGTGCGCAGCGAAGCACCCAAGCCAGCCAGCAACCCGGCGCAGGAAGAAAAGGCCGCAATGGCGGCGGTCGATGTCGACAACAGCATCTTCTTTGCGTCGTCAGGCAACACGATCGACGCCGAAGGGCGGCAGCGCCTGCTCGAACACGCCGCCCGCCTGAAGGCCGACCCGGAACTGGTTGTCACCCTGGTCGGGCATGCCGACCACCTGGGCAGCCGCTCCTACAACCTGGCCATCGCCGAACAGCGGATCAACGCCGTCTTCGCCGTGCTGCGCGGCGCCGGCATTCCGGTGACCCAGATCCGGCGCGAGGCGGTCGGCTCGGAAGAAGTCAGCCCGGCTTGCCGTTCGCCGCAATGCCGCAAGCTGATGCGGCGCGTGCAGCTGGTTTACCAGAAGTAAGCGGGGCGCTCAGTTGAGCGCCTTCCCCTCGCTGGCGGCGAAGATCGCCGCCGCGTCCGCTGCCGTGAAGCGGTAATCGCGGTTGCAGATATCGTCGCGGATCAGGATTTCGCCGTGTTCGGCAAGGATCGTCTCGGCGTCGGCGCGGCCGATGCCGCGGATCATGTCGCGCACCTTGTCCCAGTCTTCCGGGCAGTGATAGACCACCGGCTGCGGGTCATAGACGCGCACGCCGCCAGCGGCGATCTCTTCGTGGAAGAGCCGGCCGAGCAGTGCCTCGGCATCCAGCGTCAGCAGTTCCGCCGGCTTCACCGTCGACGCCAGCTGGGTCACCCGCTGCCAGCCGTCGGCGTCGTGCCGGTCGGCGTCCGGCATCTTCTGCAGAAACAGGCAGGCCGCCGCCTGCGGCGCCGCCGTGCAGAACAGCCGCGACGGCTGCTGCTCCGATTGCTCCAGGTAATGCTCGAAGATTGCCGCGATGCTCTCGCCAACCAGCGGCACGTAGCTCTGGTAAGGCTGGCGCGCGGTCGGCAGGTCGAGGCTCATCAGCAACTGGCCGCCCTGCTGCGCGCCGAGCAATTCCGGCACCGGCGCCGGCAGCACCACCGGGTTGCTGCGCGCCATGCCGCGCATCTGCAGCGCCTCGTTGCAATCCATCACCAGCAACTGGATCGGCCCATTGCCGCGCAACTGCAGCGTCAGCCGCCCGGGCTGCTTCAACTGGCCGGCGATCAGCGCCGTCACCGCCGCCACCTCGCCGAGCAGTTGCGCCACCGTCGGCTGGTAATCGCGGCCCAGTTGCATCTGCTGCCAAGCTTCGTCCAGATGCACCACGGCACCGCGGATATCCAGCCCCTCGAACAGGAAGCGACGAACGCTGCCGCCGCTCATTTCAGCTTCTCCGCATAGCTTTCCGGGCTGAAGCCGACCAGCAGTTCGCCGCCCAGATCGAGCACCGGCCGCTTGATCAGCGCCGGATACTGCGCCATCAACTGCAACGCCTTCGCTTCGTCGACATCGCTGCGCTCCGCCTCGGACAGCTTCTTCCACATCAGGCCGCGCGTGTTGAGCAGTTTCTGCCAGCCGGCGCGCGCCGCCCAGTCCGGCAGCTTGGCGGCGGCGACGCCGGCCTTCTTGTAATCGACGAACTCGTAGGCGATGCCGTTCTCGCTCAGCCAGTGCATGGCCTTCTTCATCGTGTCGCAATTCTTGATGCCGAACAGGGTCGGCTGGTTCGGGGAGGCTAGGTTCATGTCCGGGGCTCTGCAGGTAAGGAAGCGGGCCGGGCCCGCGACAAGGCGCAATGATAGCAGCCCGCTTCCGGCGGCCGCAGCCATCCGCTGGCGGCAAAAAAGGCGGGAATTTCCGGTAGCAAGATGGCATCATGACATCCGGCTATATCGTTTCTGAAGAACAACGGGGGAAACCCCATTTGAACCCTGGAGGAGCGAAAAATGAAGATCGAAGAAATGATCCGGGAAGTCCAGCAGGAACTCGGCGTCGGTGTCGACGGCAAGGCCGGCCCGGAAACCTGGGGCGCCATCCACGCTCGCATCGTCAAGCCGAAAACGGCGGTCCCGGCGGTCAGTATCGCCGTCTCACCGGTCGACCCGCGCAGCGAGAAGAACATCCTGACGCTGCTCCCCGAAGTCCAGCCGATGGCCCGCGCCCTGGTCCAGAAAGCCGCCCTGCACGGCATCAGCATCAAGGTGCTCAGCGGCCTGCGCAGCTACGCCGAACAGGACGCCCTCTACGCCAAGGGGCGCACCGCACCCGGCCCGAAAGTCACCAACGCCCGCGCCGGCTACTCCAACCACAACTTCGGCATCGCCTTCGACATCGGCGTCTTCGAAGGCAGCCGCTACCTGGGCGATTCCCCCAAGTACAAGGCGGTCGGCGCGCTCGGCATGGACCTCGGCCTGGAATGGGGCGGCAGCTGGAAAACCATCGTCGACCAGCCGCACTTCCAGCTACGCCCCGCCTGGGCCGCCGACCTGCGCGAACGCGACATGCTGGCCGAACTGCGGAAAAGGGTGGCTGCCGGCCAGGCGGTTTACGCCTGAAAGTCTGTTCAGGGAACAGGGGCGGCAATATCGCCCTTGCCATTTGGCGCCTGGATACCTCAGGCCTTCGTTTTCTTGTAGAGAACCACGAACGGTGGCTTGTCGGCCATTGCAGCCCTTGGATCCGCGGCTCAACACAGTCGACTTTGCTTCCGTAACCGGGCGTTAGTTACGAAAACTCCGCAACACCGCATAGGTGACCGTTGGTAGCCCTCGGGTAGTCGTAGAATTACGGCGCCAATATATCGCGAGATGCAAATCTAAATGCCGTTCAAAACGTCGATTCACGACTATGAAATTGACCAGCTATTCCGTCGATTCCGGCACATCATCGGGGACAGCAACTGGCGCCAACGCGTCAAGAAGCTCGAAGAGGAAATCCGGGGAAACAAATTTCTCCGTCATCACCTGCTCCAAGAAAACGACATTGCCTACCAACTAAATCAGTGCAGCAACCTGGAGTGCCAGTATGGAACCCTGCCGGTTAACCGACTGGACCTTTCTTCTGTCTATCCAGCGTTGGCATTCGTATCCCATTGCCTGAGTACGCTGGATAGTATGGACTCCGAGAACCGTACCCGAGCCATCGGGCGTATCCAAGGTGCTTTTAGAAACCCTGAAGACATGCGTGCGCTTCAGTTTGAGTTCACCGTAGGCTTGCATTTCGCCAAGCTTGACCATCGGCTTGCATGGCCCGATCGGGAAGACGGCGGGGATACGTACGATTTGCTAGTTGAAGATATTGGCCCCAAGGGCTTGGAAGTTGAGTGCAAGGCTGTCTCGGAAGAAAAAGGCCGGCGGATTTCCACCCGTCAAGCACTTGAATTTTGGAACCTAATGCAACGCGATCTCTTAGACGCTACGCGTGGGCAGCATGGAGGTCTTTCGATTGTGATCACGTTGCCCGGCAAGTTGCCCATCAGTTTTGCTGAGCGTGCAAAACTGAGCAAACATGTGGCAAAGGCCATCTCGTCAGGTCAAAACCAGATTTGCCCTCAGGCAGCCATTTCAATCCATAATTTTGATGCACAACTGCTTACTGGTATTGACTGGAACAATGCTGGACCGCGCGCGCGAGAATTGATTGAGTCGATCACGGGGACCACAAATCGCCAAGCTATGGTTACAGGACTAAAGAGTGGTGGTGCCGTAATCTGCGTCATTCAAAGCAACGAGGATGATTCCCTGTTCGACGCCATTCAGAAAACTGCCAAAAGGGCTGCTACCAAGCAATTGACCGCTAATCGGCCGGGATTAATTCTGTTGGAATTTGGGGGGATGTCGCCGGAGGGCATGGTATCTCTTGCCGAGCACGACAACATTTCTGGCAATGCGCCGACGGGATTAAGCCGGTGGGCCAGCAAATTCCTGTCAAATTGCACTGACCGCGATCATATCGTGGGCATCGGTTTTCTCAGTAGAGGAACCATGAGGAGACTGAGTTCAAACGTTGTCACCAGCAGTGGTTCCGCCTATGTGTTTCCAAGGCGGGATAGTAGCCAGTGGAGCGATGCATTCAGTGGGCTGTTCAATCAAGAAACGGAATCTGCCGTGCAGAATCCCGGGTGACTGTTTGTGGTCCGCCCCCCCCCGGCGCTGCCACCGTCAGCAACCGGCCAAATTGCTGCCGATGAGTTAGATTTGTCCTAATGACGGCAAAGGCCGACTTCCAGCCAGCCTACGCTTGCTTTAAAAAGCCGATAATCCGCTCTTCCCGCTTCGTCAAGTCCTGCGTCCTTCTAAAAAGCCCCCCCCGAATCACTACCCGACATTGAATATAGGTAATGCCACCGGACGAGATCATGAGTGAACAGTTAACCGAACTTAAGAACATTTTATTGACGCTTAAGGCCACCGGCGCTGAGGGTTTCGAGGGATTTGTTCGTATCGCTCTTACGGTACTTACCGGCATTCCTTTTCGGCTGGCTGCAAATGGTTTGCAGGGAGGAATTGATGGTGATAGTGCGTTACCAAACGATGCTGTTAGTTTCGAAGCGAAACGATATTCCGGGGATATTCATCGAAATGATGTCTTGACCAAGATTGCCGATTTTGCTCGTAACAAGGATGCTCCAGATCGGCTTTGGGTTCTTGGAGCAACGACAGAGATACCCGCCCAGCTAACATCCGCCGTGCGAGAAGACGGCAATCAAAACGCAGTCTCTACTTTGATTCTCGATTGGACCGCAGCACCCTTGCCTCTATTGGCAGTCGTTACCGTGGCCGCGGGCGATCCTGCGATAGATTTCCTGACTATGCATTGCGACCCAAAACCCGATAGAAAAGGACTCGCTCAAACGTTTGAAGATATTTCGAAGCATCCCGATTTCGAAAGCTTGTTGCAAAGAATCAAGTCGAGCCTAAGTGTTTCGGCCTTGGCAACAGCACGTTCGATAGAAGTGAACAAGAAGTGGCGAGCGCTCACCTTCGGATCTGAAAACGCTGCTAGAGAAAGATTGGGACAGGCGTTAGCTGTCCGCGCTGAAGCGGATTTGCCACCTTTGCGCATAACCTTGCGAAATCAAGTGAAGGCAACTCTGCGCGAAGGTCAAAGTACCGTTCTTTCTGGGGGAGAGGGGCAAGGAAAATCATGGCTTGCTGCACAGATTTGCTGTGACCATGAAGGCCTCGCTCTTTTCGCGAGCGCAGAGCGGTTCGATGGAGTTGCCCCCAAGAACCTCGATGAATGGCTTGTTGACCTTCTGATTGAACAGACCGGTGATGTGCCCGATGAAGCAATCAGACTGAGATGGCGTCATCGGCTTACGGCTTGGAAGAATCAGTCACCACTCTCTCCTGTGATTGTCGTTGTCGATGGCATCAACCAGCGGCAGCGCCCTCAATGGGATCGAATCCTCAACGGTTTGCAGAGTCGGTTGCGGGACATCGGAGGCGGCCTAGTAGTGACAGTACGCCCGCTTTACTGGCAAAAGACCGTTGCTCCAGGCCTAACCTTCAAGCCAAAGCTGATCGAAGTACCCGAATGGTCTTCGTGCGAGCGTGATCAACTGTTAAAACATTATGGCATCAACCTTCATTGGCTCGATGATGCCACGCTTCGAACTCTTCGCAATCCCAGGCTACTTGGGGTCGCGGTCGCTACGCTGCCTCACCAGGACTACATTGCCTGGAAAGGGCTGACGACCGATAGGCTTCTCATGGAACATCTTCGGGCTTCGCAGCGAGAATGCTTTGAAGAAGAGACACTGAATAAGCTAACCGAACGCCTCAGCGTCCATGCGAAAGAAGTGTTGGAGCGAGTGCGAAGATCGTCAAATGAACCACCGAAAAACTTTGAAGCAGAATCGACTGCTGTCATTGAAACGCGTTTCTTCCGAACGCTTCCAGGACCTGGAGGCGCCTATGAACTTCGTGATGAGGGCCTAACGCTTGCCCTTGGCTACGCACTGATTGATCAACTGTGGCAGATGCAGAGATCGAATCTCGATCTTGCTGAGCGGATGACACACCTAATGGATCCGATTAATGCGATGGACCGGACCGTTGATGTCATGTTTGCAGCCCTGATGGTCTGCTCGCTTGATTCGATCCGTTTCCATCCAAAAATCTTTTCTGTTCTCCTAGAGTCATTTGCCAACCTTCAGAACGTCAATGAGCAACGCTTCGAAGAGTTCGTCGAGATCATAAAAGGCCAGCCAGCAGAGTTTTTCAAGGTGCTGGGAATTTTTACGCTCGAACGGGGGGTACGACTAAATCAAGATTGGTTCATTCATGCTGGGTTTGAAATCGCAGCTACTGAAGACGGCTGGCCAGTAGCCGAGACCGCCATCCATCAGTGGTTGCATTGCTACAACAAGGATGCTGTAAATCAGGCAAGCCGCTATCCAAAGGGCAATGAAGACGAAGACGCGAAGGGTTTGCAGAACGCACAGAAGGAAATCCAGGAAATCCTATCAACCCTATCGCCCTTCGAAGAAGGCCTACTTGCGCAAATGACCGAAGTCACTGGCGAGACAGACGCCCTGTTTACCCTAGCGCTACAACTACTTGCGGGCCGCCCATTAGCAGGGTTTGCGAGCAGCTTTGTGGCTCTAGGACTTGGATTTGCACTCGACCGACATGGTTGGACTGCACGAAAGGCATTTCAGCAGTTAACGACCTTTAACAGGGTGGATCGTGAGCCAGCAAAGAAGGCGTTCCTGAAGGCGATTGAGCCGCTCCGTTCTTCGGAGACGTCGAAGGCTGGTCACTGGACGGTCGTGCGTATGCTATACGCAACTGGAGATGAAGCAGTTGCATCAGAAGCCAGCAGACTCGCTAAAACAATCCGTGATGACTGGTTTCATTGGAAACCATCGCCTACTGAATGGCGCCAATCAGTCGTTGCAGATCCAAATGCGATCAGGCCAATCGATATTGATACAGGAGTAAGTGATTTCCGAGCTATTCATACGGACAGCGTCCTGAAATGCATGGGGCGAACTAGAGAAGACTACGACTTGGAGGAATTCCTCCCGAAAGCATGTCGTTTTGAGCCAGAAACAGCCATTGAGAAGGCCGGGGAGATATTGTCCGGCCTCCTTACCCGTTCCATGCTTCCGCTACGTCAATTGATCCTCAATGGCACGAAATATGCGCCTTTGATGACTCGCGACATGGCGCTTCAACTCGTTAAGCGAGTCACGGCGACAAATATGCTGGAAACGCTTGCCGAGCGCGAACAGAATATCTTGCGGATGTTCCTGTTTAGCTACGTGGCCCCCCATCTGAGGCCTGAGGAACAGCTTGCCTGCTTAACCGATCCTGCGTTCGGGTCGGACTACCTTTTTGAGGTTGTGTCCAGCCTAAAGCCTCAACGAACTGAGTGCATCCTCGATGCACTGCAAGCCGCTTTGGATGCTAACGATGAAGAAGCCGCTTACGGCACTTTAGTTGCCGCACGTTACGGCGACACACCGATAACATCGGAACTGGAGCAGCTGATACTGCGCTGCGTCAATGCGACGTCGTCAAAACTCCGTGGACTTACCTTTTGGCTGGCAATCCATGCTGATCTGGTGGAGATTAGAAATGCCCATGTCCAAAGTGGCTGGTCCGCGACTACACAAAGTTGCGAGAATTGGTTTGGTTCCATTCTGCTAGCCAAAGCATGCGCTAAGGGAGAACTCGCTATTGATGAGATGCTGAGGCGAACAAATCCAGAAACTTGGTTCGTTGCAGTGGAACTCGTGGGCAAGGTGATGGCTAAGCCAATGGTTGAGCATTTTCTGCGACGCCTACAAGGCGCAATTGTAGCAACCCAAAGTCTTGCACTTCCCGGTGCGGACTTCACCCTTTCGACAATTGCCCAGGTTTCCTATCCGTTCCTTTCTGTCGATAAAACGGATCGCGATGATGGGCGTTTCCCGCGCCAAAAAACGTTTAAGGACATGTTGGAAAGCGATTCTGACTTTTACGAGAGGCGGGATTGTCTTCGTGCGATCGCTGACACCTTCTTTAAGGGGGTGGAGGGCTCGGATGCACGCTTGTTAATTGAGCGTGTGACAATCAACGATTTAAATCTTCTCGTCCGCACCGACCCTATGGTCTTGCCTCAGATGCTCGAGATCCTAGAAAGGGCAAACTGCACTGAACGTACGTGGTTAAGAAATCTTTCTTTTGTAGTTGCCAATCTTGTGTCGAAAGATATGCCGGAGAGGGCTGTGGCTCTTTTTAAGAAGACCTTGGATACTCAAGGTTTTGTTACCTGTGCCCTTGATGATGACCTGACGCTGGAACATGAAGCGATCTGGTCAAGCGCACCTTCCAAGACGATGAGTGATTATTGGCGTGTACGTCTTCTTAGCTCTGGCAATGACGAAATTCTAGCGCGTGAGGTCGTCGCGGCAGAGCGGTTTGGCGCCGCACCTTTCATCAGGGCTTTCGTCGAGGAGCGAGCGGATAGCGGATCGACGCTCGATCAAGCTTACGCGATCTCTGTCGCTGGGTTTTCTATGCAGTCCGGGCATTTTGTTCATGTCATCGAGGATCATTTTGGCGACAATGGGATTACCGGCGATGCAGCGAAGAAAGCAAAGATGGCCCATGAGGCAGCTCAGTGGGCTAAGAAATGGGTTAATGATATGTGTATCGCAGACTCCCCGGAGGAATTCTGGTGTTGTCTGATCATTTCAAAGACCTGTATGGATGCGCGGGTGAACACGATGCCGATACTGGATACTAAGTGGGCACACTATGCGCCACTCGTCAGTAAAGTCCGAAAGGCGGCAATCGACGAACAGAACAGAACTCGAAAGAAAACACTCCTTGGGCAAGAAGCACCGGACGAAGTCTTTGTTACTGGACACTGATTAACGGAAGAAAATGTTCCATTCGTACGCTCCTCAAGCAGCCGGAAATTTCCAGTTAAGACTGGTACGAAAACCGGTGCAGCCTCACTTCAGGAGTTCTAACTGCAGGAGGCTACCTTGTCGTTGCAGGAGAAGTGCCTTTCGGCGCCCACTTATACTTAGGCGTTTCTGAACGTCCGCTTGTCTAACATTCCTTCTACGCTGTGTTGGATGCCGCCTTCATTGTGGGCTATGCCATACTCTCGGCGCAGGAGGACAACGCTTTGAGTCTCACATACAACAGCCGCATTATTGCCGACACACAGGTCCAAGGTGTTACTGGTCTGCGAGGGATCGGTTGCTACCAACTTCGTTTTTGCGTCAACTTCAATTTGCCCAACTGGGGGCCGCATGACGAGACGATTGTTTTGAGCGGTTTGCGTGCGGAGATTGCCGTTGGTGCCAATCCTACTGAATTCAATTTACTCGGTTACGCTATGCCCGAAACGCCTTTGTCCTTGCAGACAAAGGCCTGTCCTCAGCGGCAGCCCATGCTATTTCTGTTGGATTTGAGCGAGCAGCAGCTTTTTGGGCTAGAGAGCGTGAGAAATGGCGGCGATCTGTATTTTCGGGTGACTATCTCCGGTGAGGCGCGTGGTTCCAAAGATGGACAGTGGGCTCGTGAAGAACTCCGGCATGAAGTTACGCTCAGCAATTGGAGCCGAGTCTTGCGGGACCTTGGTTACGCCGATCTCCTGATAATCGGGGTCGAACTGCCAAAAGCCGAACTGGGTCATAGGCTGCGCGCTGCCGTGGAACTTGTCCGGCAAGCTCACCGCGACTTGATCGCCGGTCGCTATGATAGCGTTGTAGCCCGATGCCGACAGGCGCTGGAGAGCATCCGAAGCGTGCTGGGACAGAAGGAAAGCATTGAGGGGGCGCTCGACAAGTTCTGTAAGGGCCCTCGAAAAACCATGACCAAGCACGAACGGGAATTATTGATCGGTGAGGCAGCACGCCACTATGCACACCTCGCGCACCATGTTGATCAAGCCGGAGAGCAGCAGTGGTATAGCCGAGGCGATGCCAACTTTCTATTGGCCATTACAGCAGCGATGATATCCAGCGAAGTTTCAGGCTTTTCCGAAATGTTGCCAGGAGTTGATGGATTTGCGCCATAACTCAGTGGGCTGAGCTTAACTATATGCGGCCATTGAATACGACCGCCATCAACGACCGCTATGGCCGACAAACAGTCTCTGCTCAAAGCGCAGGACATCCTCTGGCTATAAAAGAAGAGGCTACCCACGGCAGTGGGTAGCCTCTCGTTGAATTGCTTGGCTGTCCTGCTTACTGCCCGGCTTCGCACTTCTTCATGAATGAAGCCTTGGCAGCGCCGGCCAGGGCCTTGCCGTTCTTGTCCATGGCCTTGGCTTCGCAGGCGGCTTTGGCGCTGCCCTTGTTTTCTGCCTGGCATTTTTTCATGAACGAGGCCTTGGCGGCGCCGGCCAGGGGCTTGCCGTCCTTGCTGACGGCCTTCGATTCGCAGTCCGCGGCTTGCGCGAAACAGAGGCTTGCGGTGAACAAGCCAGCCAGCAATCCCATAAGCAGTTTTTTCATCATGACCTCTCGGTAGTTGATCGTTAGTGCAATGCCGCGATGGCTTCCTGCCGGCGGCGGCTTGAGAGTAGCATCGTTACTGACGAAAGCAATATGCTGCGGTTTGGGCTTCCTGCTGGCTGTGGCAGGATTGCCCGGCGCTTTCCCTTTTCATCCTTGCCCGGAGATTCCGATGTCCGCCTTGTTCGCCCCTTTTACTCTGCGGGACCTGTGCTTGCCCAACCGCATCGGCATGCCGCCGATGTGCCAGTACTCTGCCTGCGAGGGCGTCGCCAACGACTGGCATGTGCAGCATTACGGCAGTCGGGCGGTGGGTGGGGTGGGGCTGGTGATCGTCGAGGCGACGGCGGTGCTGGCGGAGGGGCGGATCAGCCCGGGCGATCTCGGACTCTGGCACGACGAGCAGGTCGAGCCCCTGGCGCGCGTGCTGCGCTTGATCGAGGGGCAGGGGGCGGTGCCGGCGATCCAGCTGGCGCACGCCGGGCGCAAGGCCAGCGTCGGTCTGGGCTGGGAGGCGCAGCGCACGCTGACGGCGGCGGAAGGCGGGTGGACGGCGGTGGCGCCTTCTCCTTTGGCCTTCGGTACCTATGCGGCGCCGCTGGCGCTGGATGCGGGCGGCATCTGGCGTGTCGTCGATGCCTTTGCAGCAGCGGCGCGGCGGGCTGTGCGGGCGGGTTTCCGGGCGGTGGAGATTCACGCCGCGCACGGCTACTTGCTGCATCAGTTCCTGTCGCCCTTGTCCAATCTGCGCGATGACGGCTACGGCGGCGATTTTGCCGGCCGCACGCGGCTCGTGCGTGAGGTCGTGGCGGCGGTGCGGGCAGTGCTGCCGGCCGGCATGCCGCTGCTGATCCGGCTGTCGGCGACGGACTGGGTGGAGGGCGGCTGGGATGCCGCGCAGACGGTGGAACTCTGTCGGCTGCTCAAGGACGATGGGGTCGATCTGGTCGATGTGTCGACCGGCGGCCTGGTGGCTGATGCGAAGATTCCCGCCGGGCCGGGCTTCCAGGTGCCGTTCGCGACGCGCATCCGGAGCGAGGCTGGCTTGCCGGTGGCGGCGGTGGGCTTGATCACCGAGGCGGCGCAGGCCGAGGCCATCATTGCCAAGGGCGAGGCCGACCTCGTGCTGGTCGGCCGCGAACTGTTGCGCAACCCGTTTTGGCCGCTGCAGGCGGCGCAGGCGCTGGGGGCCGAGGTGGCGTGGCCGAAGCAGTACCTGCGGGCGAAACCGGTCGCTCGTTGAGAGGCTGGCGGTGATGTCGGTTGTGCAGGATTCCGGGCCTGGTGGCGACGCCGGACGGCGCCTGCGCGGATGTTGCCGGGCTGCGCCTTTCCGGCGCTGGGCGGCCTGCTGGAAGGAGACGTCGCACAGGCGGTGGAGATCCTGGACGATCCCCGGACACCGCTGCGCTTCGTCGAGCAGGTGCTGCAGGCCGAACTCGGGCTGGCGCGTGGCGACGCGCTGCTGGCCGCAGCCTTGGCGCATGGTCACGGTGGGGTGCTGATTCCGGTCATTGATGCGGCGACTGCTGCGACAGCGGCGTCGACGTTGACGGAAGCGGCAAGGAAGGCGGGCTGGCCGTTGCGTTGTCGAGCTGTGGCGCTGGACGGAGTGCGTTCATGAAGCTGACCAGCAAGGCGGTGTACAAATTGTTGCGGGCGGCCATTTCGCCCCGCTTGCCGGCCGGGTTCGTGGCAGCGCCGGGCAATGTTGCCGATTGGCAGCAGGAGAGCGTAGCGGGGGTGCTGGCCTTCTGGTGTCAGTGCGACAAGTGGGGCTGGGATGTGCGCTGGGGTTCGCGCTTCACGCTGGAATTCCTTTTTGCCAGCGATGCCGGCGCGGCCGAACGCCTGAGCGGCCGGCGCGAGCGGATCGGCGAACTGCTGGAAGGCTTTCCCGAACTGGACGAACTGCGCCAGCGCAACAACGCGGTGATTGCCGGCTTGCCGGGGACGTTGGCCGACGCCTGTGTGGTGACGGTGACCGACGACGGCAACGAGATCGTCCTCGAAGGTTACCGGGCCGATCCGCAACCGGCGATCTATGCCCAGGACATCTGGCTGCATTACTACACGGCGGACGATGTGGCCGCCTGGGGGGAATACCTGGCGGCGCGGCTGCCGCGTTTCCTCGAATGCTTCGCACAGCAGACGCGCAGCCCCGCCGGCCTGGCGCACCGGCGCTTCGACGCGGCGCTCGGGCGGGTGCAGGATTGCCGGGATTTTCCCGGCAGGCTGGTGCTGCTTGACGACTATCTGGGCAGCGAGAGCGATCCTTACTACCGTGCGATCGCTGCCCGCCTGCGCGATGAGGTGTTCAAGGTGCTGAACCCGGGCTGAGGGGAGTTTCAGCGGAGTTCGAAGGCTTCCTGATGAAAGTCGTCGCGCGCCAGGCCTGTGCTTCGTTCCCGCGGTGCGTGCCACAGAGCCAGATGCTGCTGCGGTCGCCGCCGAAGGGCCCTTGCGTTCGCTTTGCCGGCGGCGCAGGCGTGCGTTGGTGCGGGCGCGGAGGGTGATTGGCAGGTCCGCGCGACATGGCGCGGACCTTGGAGCGGGCTTAGTGCTCGCTGGTGACGGGAACGTTTTCTACGCTGGTGCCGCCCAGGCTCCAGCCACCGACGCCTTCCCAGGCGTCGTTAATGGCAAAGTGGGCATCGAAGGGAGCCAGATAGGCACCGATCGCCGGCGGTGGCACCGTGATGACGGCACTGCCTTGCAGGGAAACGATCTTGGTGTATTCGCCGAGGCCGGTGTAGCGAATCTGGCCGGTCACGTTGCTGATCAGGACGTCGGACATCGGGCCTTGAACGGCCTGCGTCTGGCGGGCCTGGCCGCTGACGGCGCCGGTGCTGGCGTTGACCATCAAGGAAAAATGAAGGATCGGGGCGCCCGGAGTACCGACATTGCCGGCGGTTCCATGGACGAGATATACACCTACTTTGCCAACTGTGGTTGTCATCGTCATCTCCTTTTGAGGTTGACCAGGAATGCGAAATGCATTCCTTGGTGGACGATGCCATGGGAATAGTTTCCTGGAAAGCAGAGTTTTGTTACACCTGCGCTGCGGCTACGCGGCGCAGGTGCGTGATGGGCTTCCGTCGGCGCAGTTCCGGCGGAATTGGTGGCGGCTTAGCGGAACTCGAAGGCTTCCTGATGGAAGTCGTCGCGCGCCAGGCCTTTTTCCTGGAACAGGCGGGCCAGCGCTTCGCCCCAGCGGCGCGGGCCGCAGAACCAGACGCTGGTGCCGTCGCTGCGGCAGGCGGTGATTTCCTCGCCGGTGAACGGGCCGTCGCGCTCGCTCAGGCGACGGTGCAGGCGAACGCCGGTGCGGGCGCAGAGGGCGTCGAGCTGTTCCGGGAAGGGGCTGTCGCTGGCGCTGGAGTAGAAGAGATCGACGTCGGCGCGCTGGCCGCTGGCGGCGAGCGTTTGCAGGCGGGCGAGGAAGGGCGTGATGCCGATGCCGCCGGCGACCCAGATCTGGCGGGCCGAGGCCGAGGCGAAGTCGAACTGGCCGTAAGGGCCTTCGAGACGGATCGTCTGGCCGGCGGCGACAGTTTGCGGCAGCTTGCCGGTGAAGTCGCCGAGCGCCTTGACGGCGAGCGTCAGGGTGCCGGTTTCGGCGCTCCAGGCCGAGGCGATGGTGAAGGGGTGGGCGCCTTCGCCGCGCACGCCGAAATCGGCCAGCAGGAACTGGCCGGCCTGATGGCCGGGCCAGGAGGCGGCCGGACGGCAGACGATTTCCAGCACCTGGCCGTCGGCCTGGCGGACGCTTTCAACCTGTGCCGGATGCTGGCGCCGGCGGCCGATGCGGCCGCTCAGCGAGAGCAGCGCCGGCACCACGCCGAGCGCGGCGACGGCGAGCGTCGCCCAGGCCAGCGGCGTTTGCCAGAATTCCTTGGGCATCAGCAGCAGGCCGTGGAAGGCGCCGCCCAGGAAGATCAGGCCGAAAGCCTTGTGTGCGAGGCGGAACCAGTGATAGGGCAGGCGACGGAGCAGGGCGACGACGACCAGCGCCATCAGGATGTAGCCGGCCCATTCGCCGACGTCCTTGGCCAGCTCGATCCACATGTCGGGCTCGCCGCGCGGCCCGCGCGGCCGGTTCGGCCCGGCGATCAGCCCGGCCTTGGACAGGGTTTTCGGCAGCCATTCGAGTTGCCAGTGCAGCAGCACCAGGAGACCGGCGCCGATGCCGATGTTCTTGTGCAGGCGGTAGAGCTTGTCCAGCCCGCCGAAGCGCTTTTCCAGCCAGGGGGCGCGGGTGGCGAGCAGCATGCCGGCGCTCATCCACCACAGGGCGACGATGCCGGAGAGCAGGATCAGGTTGCGCCGCCAGAACCAGGGGCCGCCCTGTTCGGTGGCCAGTAGATCGGGCAGGGCAAAGGCGGCCCAGAGGCCGAGCGGCAACAGGCCGAGCAGCAAGCGCGGATGTTTCATTGTTTTTCTCCCTTTTCGTGAGGCCTCAAGTCTACGCCGCAGGCAACGGACAGTCTGCCGCTCGCCGGTTTCGGGATGTAAGCAAATGCAAGCGATGTTGCGAGCGAGCGTTTCCTGCGCCGTGTATAATCCGCCCCGTCATTGGGGAGTAGCCGCTCTGCATCCGCCAGAGGCCTGCGTCAACAGACTTGTCCTGCGGGACATGGCGCAGGCGGTCCCGAACTTGGCAAGACCTTTGACCATGTTGCTTTCCCGGGCCGGAGAAGCGACGTGGTCAATCGTCCTGATCCGGCCAGGTATCTTCAGATGGAAGCTTTCCTCATTTCCACGGGCATCGTTGCCCTGGCCGAAATCGGCGACAAGACGCAACTGCTCGCCTTCATCCTCGCCGCCAAGTTCCGCAAGCCGCTGCCGATCATCGCCGGCATCCTGGTCGCCACCATTGCCAACCATGCCTTTGCCGGCGCGCTCGGCGCCTGGATCACCTCGCTGGTGGCGCCGGGGACGATGCGCTGGGTGCTCGGCCTGTCCTTCATCGCGATGGCGGTGTGGACGCTGATCCCCGACAAGATGGACGACGACGAGGCGGCGCTGGCGCGTTACGGGGTGTTCGGGACGACGCTGATTGCCTTTTTCCTGGCCGAGATGGGCGACAAGACGCAGGTCGCGACGGTGGCGCTGGCCGCGCAGTATCAGGCAGTCGTTGCCGTCGTTGCCGGCACCACGCTCGGCATGATGATCGCCAACGTGCCGGCCGTGCTGCTCGGCGACCGCATTGCCAACCGGATACCGGTGCGCGTCGTGCATGCGATCGCCGCCGCCATCTTTGCCGTGCTCGGCATCGCAACCTTGCTCGGCGCCGGCGGCAGCCTGGGGTTCTAGGCGGGGCTAGAAGTGGGCGGCGAGCGCGAGCACGCCGCCCAGATTGATGGCGATGCCGGCTGCGAAACGGACCGGATGCTTCCGGAAAACGGTGGTGGCGACGCGGGTCATGGCGGCTTCCTTCGGGATCGGTATGCCGTCATTGTCGGCAAGGCCTTGCCGCCTCGCCAATTGACAATGCCGATGCGCTGGATTTGTCCCGGCTATCGCTTGAGCTTGGCGAAGGCGTTGGCCATCGCGTTGCCGGCCGGCGGCGGCGCGTTGTGGCGGGCCTGCTGTTTCGACAGCGGGGCGCCGCGCTGGCTGCCGGCATCGTGCTTCTTCGGCTCGTCGGACATGCGCATGGTGAGCGCGATGCGCTGGCGGGCGAGGTCGACTTCCAGCACCTTGACCTTGACCACCTGGCCGGCCTTGACCACGTCGTGCGGGTCCTTGACGAAGGTATTGGACAGCGCCGAGACATGGACCAGGCCGTCCTGATGCACGCCGATGTCGACGAAGGCGCCGAAGGCGGCGACGTTGGTCACCACGCCTTCGAGGATCATGCCCGGGCGCAGGTCTTTCACTTCCTCGACGCCGTCGGCGAAGGTCGCGGTCTTGAACTCGGGGCGCGGGTCGCGGCCGGGTTTTTCCAGTTCCTTGAAGATGTCCTGGACGGTCGGCAGGCCGAAGCGCTCGTCGGTGTATTTGGCCGGGTTGAGGCCCTTGAGCGCCTGGCTGTTGCCGAGCAGTTCCTTGATCGGCTTCTTCAGGTCGACGATGATCTTCTCGACCAGCGGGTAGGCTTCCGGGTGCACGGAAGAGGCGTCGAGCGGGTTGTCGCCGTTGGGTACGCGCAGGAAGCCGGCCGCCTGTTCGAAGGTCTTGTCACCGAGGCGCGGCACCTTCTTCAGTTCGTCGCGCGACTTGAAGGCGCCGTGGGCGTCGCGATAGCTGACGATGTTGGCGGCCAGACTGCCGTTGAGGCCGGAGATGCGGGTCAGCAGCGGCACCGAGGCGGTGTTGACGTCGACGCCGACGGCGTTGACGCAGTCCTCGACCACGGCATCCAGGTTCTTCGCCAGCTTGGATTGCGACACGTCGTGCTGGTACTGGCCGACGCCGATCGACTTCGGTTCGATCTTGACCAGTTCGGCGAGCGGGTCCTGCAGGCGGCGGGCAATCGACACTGCGCCGCGGATCGAGACGTCGAGGTCGGGGAATTCCTTGGCGGCGAGTTCGGAGGCGGAATAGACCGAAGCGCCGGCTTCCGAGACGACGATTTTCTGCAGCCGGGCTTCCGGGTACTTCTTCATGACGTCCTGCACCAGCTTGTCGGTCTCGCGGCTGGCGGTGCCGTTGCCGATGGCGACCAGCGTGACGCCATGCGTCGAGGCCAGGCGGGCGATGGTCGAGATCGAGCCGCCCCAGTCGTTGCGCGGTTCGTGCGGGTAGATGGTGGCGGTGTCGAGCAGCTTGCCGGTGGCATCGACGACGGCGATCTTGCAGCCGGTGCGGATGCCCGGGTCGATGCCCATGGTCACGTGCTGGCCGGCCGGCGCGGCGAGCAGCAGGTCCTTGAGGTTCTTGCCGAAGATGCGGATGGCTTCTTCCTCGGCGCGCTCGCGCAGTTCATTCACGAGTTCGAGTTCGAGGTGGGTGTAGACCTTGACCTTCCAGGTCCAGCGCACGGTGTCCTGCAGCCATTTGTCGGCCGGGCGGTTCTGGTGCTTGATGCCGAAGCGGGCGGCGATGCGCTGTTCGCAGGCATTCGGGCCGGGCTTGACGGCGTCTTCGTTGAGTTCCGAGTCGAGCACCAGCGCGACGTTGAGGAAGCCTTCGTTGCGCCCGCGCAAGAGCGCCAGCGCCCGGTGCGAGGGCATGTCGACGATGGATTCGGCGAAGTCGAACCAGTCGCGGAATTTGGCGCCTTCGGTTTCCTTGCCTTCGACGACGGTCGATTTGAGCAGGCCGTGTTCCTTCAGGTAGTCGCGCAGCGTCTGCAAGAGTTGCGCGTCTTCGGCGAACTTCTCCATCAGGATCTGGCGGGCGCCGTCGAGTACCGCCTTGGTGTCGGCGAAACCGGCCTCGGCGTTGAGGTATTTCTCGGCTTCGTCTTCCGGCGTCAGCTCGGGGTTTTCCAGCAGGCTCAGCGCCAGCGGCTCGATGCCGGCCTCGCGGGCGATCTGCGCCTTGGTGCGGCGTTTCTGCTTGTACGGCAGGTAGAGGTCTTCGAGGCGCTGCTTGGTTTCGGCGTTTTCGATCTCGCCGCGCAGTTCCGGCGTCAGCTTGCCCTGTTCCTCGATGCTGGCCAGCACCGCGCCGCGGCGGTCTTCGAGTTCGCGCAGGTAACCGAGGCGCTCTTCCAGCGTGCGCAGTTGCGTGTCGTCGAGTTCGCCGGTGACTTCCTTGCGGTAGCGGGCGATGAAAGGCACGGTGGCGCCTTCGTCGAGGAGCTGGACGGCGGCCTTGACCTGGGCCGGACGGACGTTGAGTTCGAGGGCGATGCGGTGTTCGATGGGAGCGAGCATGGGGGCGGCGACTGCTGAAGGGGGCGGCAATGATGCCGTAATCTGAAGGTGAATTACAACTCTCTGCGGAGTGGTGTAGGATGCCAATTGATACATCCCAACTCAAGAGGAGAGAGCACATGCAAGTGAATACCTATCTGTTTGGTACCGTCGATGTGGCAGAAGACAAGGTCATCAGCTTTCCGAACGGCCTGATCGGTTTCGAAGACAAGAAGCAGTTCATGCTCGCTCACGAAGAAGGCAAGGGCGAGCCGCAGAGCTTCACGCTGCAGTCGGTGGATGACGCGGCGCTGGCTTTCCAGATCATCGATCCGACCGCGCTCGGCTTCAACTACGAGCTGGAACTCACCGACGAGGAAAACGCGCTGCTGCAGTCGCCGGCCGCCGACGACGTGGCGGTGATGATCACCCTCTACAAGCAGGAAGAAGGCGGCGGCGTCGCCCCCAGCCTGCGCGCGCCGCTGATCATCAACCTCAAGGCCCGCGTCGGCCTGCAGAAGTTGTTGGCGCAGATGACCACCAATGTCACGCTGTCCAACCTGGTGAACAAGGTCTGATTCCTCGACACCCACGCCAAGCCGGCCTGCGCGCCGGCTTTTATTTTTTCTGCAGGCGGGCCAGCGGGTCCTGCCGGTAGTAGTCGCGCAGCAGCGCGTAGAGCGCGGGGTATTCGGCGGCGACGACGTCGGGCATGCCGAAGAAGCTTTCGCTGAGGACGGCGAAGAATTCCCCCACGGCCTCGCCGGCGTAGGGATCGATGATCGTTTCCTCGCCGGCGTCGACGCGGGCGCAGAAATCGTCGTAAGCGGGAAGGAGAACGCCTTCCCAGCGTTCGGCGGTGATTCCGGAATGCAGCGCCGGGATGCCGTCGACTTCGCCGTTGAGCATGTCGAGCTTGTGCGCGAACTCGTGGATGACGACGTTGTAGTCGCCGCCGGCCATCTGCACGTCGCGCCAGGAAACGAGCAGCGGGCCGCCTTCCCAGGCCTCGCCGGAGAGCACGTCGGCGTAACGGTGCACCACGCCGTCGTCGTCGGCGACCTCACGCGGGACGACGAACTCGTCGGCATAGACGACGATGCCGACCCAGTCGCCGTAGGCGCCGAGGCCGAGTTCGAGCACCGGCAGGCAACCCTGGGCGGCGATGGCGACGCAGATTTCGTCGCTCAGTTCGAGCCCGCCGGCGGCGGTGAATTCCTTGTCGGCCAGGAAGCGTTCGGCCAGCGCCCGCAGGCGGCGCGCCTCATCGGCGTCGAGCGCGGCGAGGAAGGGCTGGCTGGCCAGCGTCCGTTGCCAGAGGTCGTCGGGGATTGCCGCCGGACGGCGGCGCAGCCAGTCGAACAGGCCCATCCGCCGCTCAGCCTTTCTTCATCGTCAGCCAGATGCCGGCGAAGATCAGCGCGATCCCGGCATAGTGGTAGGGGTGCGGGATTTCGCCCAGAAAGACGACCGAGAGCAGGGTGCCGAACACCGGCATCAGGTGGATGAACAGGCTGGCCTTGTTGGCGCCGACTTCGGCAACGCCGCGGTTGTAGAAGATGTAGCCGACGAAGCTCGGGAAAATGCCGACGTAGGCGAGCGAGAGCAGCGAGCCGGCATGCACGTTGATCGTCCGCCCTTGCGCCATCTCCCACAGGTAGGCGGGAAACAGGGCGGCGAGGCCGACCAGCGTGAACGCGGCGAGCGCCAGCATCGGGTGCACGCCGGCCGGGCGCCAGGCCAGGCCGACGGTGTAGATGGCCCAGACGGCGACGGCGCCGAGCATCCAGAGGTCGCCGATGTTGAGGTTGAGGTGGAGCAGCACGCCCAGTTCGCCGCGGGCGACGATGGTCAGCGCGCCGAGCAGCGAAACGACGACGCCGGTTGCCGCCAGCGGTGTCAGCCGCTTGCCGAGGAAGGCCCAGGAAATGGCGATGGTGGCGACCGGAATGAAGGAGTTGAGTAGCACCGCGTTGGTCGCCGTCGTCGTCTGCAGCGCCAGGTAGGCGAAGGTGTTGTAGCCGCCGACGCCGAGCAGGCCGAGGAGCAGCACCGGCCGCCAGCCTTTTTTCAGCAGCGGCCACTGCGCCTTGAAATGCGGCAACGCCAGCGGCAGGACGAGCAGGAAGGCGATCGCCCAGCGCCAGAAGGCCAGCGCCAGCGGCGGCACGTCGGCGCGGATGCCGCGGCCGAGCACCATGTTGCCCGACCAGAAGAGCGCGGTCAGGGTCAGCAGCAGGTAAGGGTTGGTCAGGAATTTTGGCATGGTCGACGGAATGCGGCACCGTCGACCACGGGTTCGACGGTGGGGTGGGTCAGGGGTAGAGCCCCCGTTCGGCGCGGGCTTCGAGTACCCGGTGGCAGGCGATGATGAAGGCGGCGGTGCGCAAAGGCACCTGTTTTTCCTGGGCAACCTGCCAGATCGCATCGAAGGCGTTGACCATGATGCGCTCCAGCCGGGCGTTGATTTCGTCTTCGGTCCAGAAGAAGCTGGAGAAATCCTGCACCCATTCGAAGTAGGAAACGGTGACGCCGCCGGCATTGGCCAGTACGTCGGGGACGACGAGGACGCCACGGCTGCGCAGCACGTCGTCGGCGGCCGGCGTGGTCGGCCCGTTGGCGCCTTCGACGACGACGCGGGCGCGCACGCCGGTGGCGCGTTCCGGGGTGATCTGGCCTTCGAGCGCGGCCGGCACCAGGTAGTCGCACTCCAGTTGCCAGAAGTCCTCGATGTCGATCGGCGCGGCGCCGGGGAAGCCGGCCAGACCAGCGTGTTCGGCGGCCCAGGCCTGGGCGGCGGGGATGTCGATGCCGGACTCGTTGACCAGCGTTGCCGTGTGGTCGGCGATGGCGATCACCCGGGCGCCAGCGGCGCGGAACAGGCGGGCGGCGATGCCGCCGACGTTGCCGAAGCCCTGGACGACGATGCGCGCGCCTTCCATGGCGATGTGCTGGCGTTTGCCGGCCTCGCGGGCGCAGAAATAGACGCCGCGGCCGGTGGCCTCCTGGCGGCCGAGACTGCCGCCAAGGGCGACCGGCTTGCCGGTGACGACGCCGGTGGCGGTGCCGCCACGGTTCATCGAGAAGGTGTCCATCATCATCGCCATGATCTTGGCGTTGGTGCCGACGTCGGGCGCCGGGATGTCGCGGTCGGGGCCGATGATGATGCCGATTTCCGAGGTGAAGCGGCGGGTCACGCGTTCCAGTTCGCCGCTGCTCAGCGTTGCCGGATCGACCCGGATGCCGCCCTTGGCGCCGCCGAAGGGCAGGCCGATGGCGGCGTTCTTGACGGTCATCCAGCCGGCCAGCGCCATCACCTCGTTGAGCGTCACCGCCGGGTGGTAGCGGATGCCGCCCTTGCCGGGACCGCGCGACAGGTTGTGCTGCACGCGGTAGCCCTCGAAATGGGCGATCGTCCCGTCGTCGCGTTCGATCGGGATGTCGACGATCAGCGTCCGTTTCGGGTGCTTCAGAGTTTCAATCCAGCGCTCAAGCGGGCCGAGATGGGGGCGCACCCGTTCGATCTGCTCGATGAAGCTGGCCCAGGGCTCCGGCGCGGCCGGGTCGAGGTAGGAGAGCCCGCCCAGGCTGGCGGGCGGGATGCGCGATTGGCTCATCGGGAACTCCTTTCAGTGACGGTTCAGGCGGCCTCGCGCCGGCGGCGCGCGTTCTGCATGAACCAGACCAGCGCCAGCAGGAGCAGCGCCGGGACGAAGATCCATTCCTTGTCCGGACGATCCGGGTGCGGAATCTCGATCCGGGTCAGGTTGAAGCCCTGTTCCAGGCCGAGTTTTTCCGCCGGGCTGCCGAAGCGTACGGCGGCGACCTGCACCTGGTCGCCCAGCGTCATCACGGTCAGGCCCATGCTGGCCAGGCGTTCGCTGGCCTTGCCTGGGGCGCCGAGCGAAAGCAGCACGCCCTTGGTGACTTCCTGGCCTTCGAGGCTGAGACCATTGACCCAGACGCGCAGCTTGCCGTCCTTCGGCGCCGCTTCGACGAGGCGCGTCAGTTCGGTCGGGGCGGCTTCGTCGAATGGCGGGTAAACCATGTCCATCCAGAAGCCGGGGCGGAACAGGCTGAAGGTGACGAGCAGCAGGAGCAGGGTTTCGTGCAGACGATTGCGGACCAGGAACCAGCCCTGCGTCGCGGCGGCGAACATCAGGCTGGCCAGCGTCGCGCTGACAACGGTCAGGATCAGGTGGAAAGCGTCGGTGATGCCGATCAGCAGCAATTGCGTGTTGAAGATGAACATGAACGGCAGGATCGCCGTCCGCGCGCTGTAGCCGAAGGCGGTGAAGCCGGTCTTGATCGGGTCGCTCTTGGCGATGCCGGCGGCCGCGTAGGAGGCCAGGCCGACCGGCGGCGTGACGTCGGCCATCAGGCCGAAGTAGAAGACGAACAGGTGGACGGCGATGAGCGGCACGAGCAGGCCGCTCTGCGCGCCGAGTTCGACGATCACCGGCGCCATCAAGGTCGACACGACGATGTAGTTGGCAGTGGTCGGCAGGCCCATGCCGAGGATCAGCGAAATCACCGCGACCAGTCCGAGCATCACCATCAGGTTGCCGCCGGAAAGGATTTCGACCAGTTCGGTCATCGCCAGGCCGACGCCGGTCAGCGTCACGGTGCCGACGATGATGCCGGCGGTGGCGGTGGCGATGCCGATGCCGATCATGTTGCGGGCGCCGGTGACCAGGCCGTCGAACAGATCCTGGAAGCCCTGCCGGGCGGCGGCAGCGAATTCGCCCTGGCCGCGGAAATAGGCGAAAAGCGGGCGCTGCGTGACCAGGATGAACATCAGGAACAGGGTCGCCCAGAAGGCGGAGAGGGCCGGCGAGAGTTGTTCGACCATCAGGTTCCAGACCAGCGCGGCGACCGGCAGCAGGAAGTGCAGGCCGGACTTCAGTGTCGGCCCGATTTCCGGCAGGAATTCCATCTTCTCGTCCGGCCGGTCCATGTGCAGCTCGGGATAGCGGGCGGAGAAACGGATGATGGCGATGTAGGCGCCGAGCATCAGCACGCTGACGATGGCGAAGGCGGCGTCGCCGGCCACCGTCTTGATCCAGCCGAAACCCCAGTAGATGACGGCGGACAGGATGACCAGCCCGGATACCGTCATCACGGTGGACACCAGCGCTTTCTGCCAGGGCAGCGGTTCGCGCCTTGGCAGCCCTTCGAGTTTCATCTTCAGCGCTTCCAGATGCACGATGTAGAACAGCGCGATGTAGGAAATCAGCGCCGGGACGATCGCGTGCTTCATCACCTGCGTGTACGGGATGCCGACGTACTCGACCATCAGGAAGGCAGCGGCGCCCATCACCGGCGGCATGATCTGGCCATTGACCGACGAGGCGACTTCGACCGACGCCGCCTGGTCGGCGCGGTAGCCGACGCTCTTCATCAGCGGGATGGTGAAGGTGCCGGTGGTGACGACGTTGGCGATCGACGAGCCGGAAATCAGCCCGGTGCTGGCCGAGGCGACGACGGCCGCCTTGGCCGGTCCGCCGCGCATGTGGCCGAGCAGGGCGATCGCCGACTTGATGAAATAGTTGCCGGCGCCAGCCGTTTCCAGCAGCGCGCCGAAGAGCACGAAAAGGAATATGAAGCTCGCCGAGACGCCGAGCGCGACGCCGAAGACGCCTTCGGTGGTCAGCCAGATATGGCTCATGCCTTTGGCCAGCGAGGCGCCGCGGTGGGCGATGACCTCCGGCATGTAAGGGCCGAGGAAGATGTAACCGAGGAAGACGATGGCAAGGATGACCATCGGCAGGCCGAGGGCACGGCGGGCGGCTTCGAGCAGCAGGACAAGACCGGTGACGGCGACGGCCAGGTCGAGCGTGGTCGGCATGCCGGGGCGGCTGGCGAGTTCGCTGTAGAAGAGGAATAGATAGGCGGCACAGAACGCGCCGACGCCGGCCAGCAACCAGTCGATGGCGGGAACGTAGGCGCGCGGCGAGCGTTTCCAGGCCGGGTAGGCGGCAAAGGCGAGGAAGACGGCAAACGCCAGGTGGATGGCTCGCGACTGGGTGTCGTTGAGGACGAAGACGCCGAGCGAGAAAGGCAGCGGCGAGGCGATCCACAACTGGAACAGGGACCAGGCGAGGGCGACGGCAACCAGCAGCCTGGCTGCGATGCCGGTCGGTTTGCGGCCGCCGGTATCGGCTTCGGCAACGATCTGCTTAAGCTGCTCTTCGCTCAGTTCATGCACGGTGGTGTTTTTGTCCGGGCTCGTCATGAGAAGCTTCTCCGGGAATTTCCAGAAAGGCGGCGGGCTGCCCCTCGACAAACCGCCGCCGTGTCATCGCGCGTCGCCCCCGGCGACGCGCAACGCGGGGCGCTTACATCCAGCCCTTTTCCTTGTAGTACTTGACCGCACCGTTGTGCAGCGGGGCCGACAGACCGTCCTTGATCATCGTCTTCGGGTCGAGGTGGGAGAACGCCGGGTGCAGCTTCTTGAACTCGTCGAAATTCTCGAACACCGACTTGACCAGGGTGTACACCACTTCGTCCGGCACCTTGGCCGAGCTGACGATGCTGGCGACGACGCCGAAGGTGGTGGCGCCGTTCGGGTTGTTGGCGTAGAGGCCGCCCGGGATGGTCGCCTTGGCGTAGTAGGGGAAGCTGGCGATCAGCTTGTCGACGCCGGGGCCGGTGACATTGACCAGTTGGGCGCCGCAGGTGGTGGTGACGTCCTGGATGTTGGCGGCCGGGTGACCGACGACGAAGGCGAAGCCGTCGATCTTGTTGTCGCACAGCGCGGCGCCGTGCTCGTCAGGCTTCAGTTCGGAGACCAGCGAGAAATCGGCAGTCTTCATGCCGATTGCCGGCAGCAGGACTTCCATCGTCGCGCGCTGGCCGGAGCCGGGAACGCCGATGTTGAAGCGCTTGCCCTTGAAGTCCTCGAACTTCTTCACGTTGGCTTCCTTGCGCGCAACGATGGTCAGCGGTTCCGGATGCAGCGCGAAGACGGCGCGCAGGTCGCCCATCGCGCCGCCGTCCTTGAACTGGGCCAGGCCCTTGATCGCGTTGTACTGGACGTCGGATTGCGAGACGCCGAAATCGAGTTCGCCAGCCTTGATCGTGTTCACGTTGTAGACCGAGCCGCCGGTGCTTTCGACCGAGCAGCGGATGCCGTGCTTGGCGCGGTCCTTGTTCATCAGGCGGCAGATGGCGCCGCCCGCCGCGTAATAAACGCCGGTCACGCCGCCGGTACCGATGGTGACGAATTTCTGCTGGGCCATGGCCGGGGAAGCGCCGAGGGCGCCAATGACGGCGAGGGTGGAAGCCAGGACGGTGAAGTTCTTCATGTTTGCTCCTTACGGGTGACGTGAAAAGGACGATGCAATGCCGTTCAGGCTTGTGGCCTCTGGCAACTGGCCGAAACGGCGCATACGGCAGTCGACGGTCCCACAGAAACGGTGGGCCGGGGATTGGGGTAAACCCCGATGGTACTCCCCGCCCTGTCCCCGGCAAACCCTTCTCCAGCGCGGCATTTGCCGTCCGCATCTGTCATTCCTTGTCACTCAGACCTATAATCGCGGCCATGGTTTCCGTCGTCCATTCCGTCGCCGCCCACGGCGACTCTGAACAGTTCCTGGCCGCGCTCACGGCCAACTTGCCGGAAGCCGATGTCCGGCGTCTCCGGGACGCCGTCGATTTCGCCGCGCAGATTTACGGCAACAGCCTGCTCGGCAGCGGCGAGGGCATCTGGCCGCACGCGCTCGGCATGGCGGTGATCATCGCCGGGCTGCGGCTCGATGCCGATTCGCGCATCGCCGCGCTGCTCTTCGCGGTGCCCGCGCAGGACGAGCACGGTGTTGCCCACATCGAGGAACGCTTCGGCAAGGCGGTCGCCAGCCTGGTCTATGGCATCTTCCGGCTCAACCGCCTGCGGCCGATCGCCAAGGGCTTCGTCGCCGTCGACCTCGAGGCCGGCGAGAGCAACCCGGCGGAAATCCGCGCCCAGGTCGAAGTCCTGCGCAAGATGCTGCTGGCCATGGTCGAGGACATCCGCGTCGTCCTCCTGCGCCTGGCCAGCCGCACGCAGACGCTGCGCCATTACGCGGCCAATCCCGACGACCTGCGCGTGCAGGTGGCGCGCGAGACGCTGGAACTCTATTCGCCGCTCGCCAACCGGCTCGGCGTCTGGGAATTGAAGTGGGAACTGGAGGATTTGTCGTTCCGCTTCATCCATCCGGACATCTACAAGACGATCGCCAAGCAGCTCGACGAGAAGCGCAGCGAGCGCGAGGCCTTCATCGCCGACGCCGTCGCCCGCGTCCGCGCCGAGCTGGCCGAGGCCGGCATCGCCAAGGCCGAGATCTACGGCCGACCGAAGCACATCTACAGCATCTGGAACAAGATGCGCAAGAAGGGCGTCGGCTTCGCCGAGGTCTACGACGTGCGCGCCCTGCGCATCATTGTCGACGACGTCAAGGACTGCTATACCGCGCTCGGCATCGTGCACAACCTGTGGACGCCGATTTCCAAGGAATTCGACGACTACATCTCGAAACCCAAGGGCAACAACTATCGCTCGCTGCATACCGCGGTCGAATGTCCGGACGGGCGCAGCCTGGAAATCCAGATCCGCACCTGGGACATGCACAAGCATGCCGAACTCGGCGTCGCCGCGCACTGGCGCTACAAGGAAGGCGCCAAGGCGCCAGGCGCCGACGCCTACGACGAGAAGATCGCCTGGCTGCGCCAGTTGCTGACCTGGAAGAACGAGGTCGCCGACAGCTCCGACTGGGTCAACCACTACAAGCAGGCGGCGCTCGATGAGACCATCTACGTGATGACGCCGCAAGGCCGCGTCGTCGACCTGCCGTCAGGTGCGACCGCCGTCGATTTCGCCTACCGCGTCCATACCGATCTCGGTCACCGCTGTCGCGGCGCCAAGATCAACGGCCAGTTGATTCCGCTCAACACGCCGCTCGAGACCGGGCAGCAGGTCGAGGTGCTGACCGCCAAGCAGGGCGGGCCGTCGCGCGACTGGCTCAATCCGGCGCTCGGCTACATCCACACCAAGAGCGCGCGGATCAAGGTGCGGGCGTGGTTCGCCAACCTGGCGCTGGAAGAGACGCTGGCCGAAGGGCGGGCGCTGGTGGCCAAGGAATTGCAGCGCGCCGGGCAGACTGGTGCCAACATCGACGAACTGGCGCGCCGCCTCGATTTCGCCAAGGCCGACGACCTCTACATCGCCGCTGCCCGCGGCGAACTCAACCTGCGCCTGTTCCAGGCGGCGGCGCGCGGCGAAGCGGCGGCCGAGACGCAACTGCCGGACGAAGTGCAGACGCGGGCGCCGCGCAAGCACAGCGACGGCAATCAGGGCATCCTGATCGTCGGCGTCGACAAGCTGCTGACCCAGCTCGCGCGCTGCTGCAAGCCGGCACCGCCCGACGAGATCCACGGCTTCATCACGCGCGGCAAGGGGATTTCGATCCACCGCGCCGATTGCCCGAATTTCGCCAACCTTGCCGCGCTGCACCCGGAGCGGGTGATCGAGACTGACTGGGGCAGCGAGACCACCGGCACCTTCGCCTGCGACATCGTCGTCGATGCGCACGACCGCCAGGGCCTGCTGCGCGACATCTCGGAAATCTTCACCCGCGAGAAGCTCAACGTCGTCGGCGTCAATACGCAGTCGCGCCAGGGCAACGCGCACATGAGCTTCACCGTCGAAATCGTCAATCTGCGTCAGCTGCAGCGCACCCTCGGCCTGATCCACGAGGTCGAAGGCGTTGTCGGCGTCCGTCGTGCCTGAATCCAGGGAGTCCCCGATGAAGGGAAACGTTGCTGCCATCGTCCTGATCACCGTCGGCGTCGTCGCCCTCGGTGCCAACCTGGACCTCTTTCACGTCAACATCTTTCAGTTGATCGGCACCTGGTGGCCGCTGATCCCGATCGGCGTCGGCATCACCATGCTGTTTTCCCGGGATGGCCGTCAGGATCGCTCCTGAGCGGCAGCGGTCAGCGCAGCAGCAGCGGCGCCGCAGCGTCGAGGTCGGCCTGGCGCAGCATGCCCAGCTTGCCGCCGATCACCTTGCCGTTGCGGTCGATGAACAGCGTATAGGGCAAACCGCCGCGCGCGTTGCCGAGGCCGGACATCAGCGCGTGCGCCTGTTCGCGGGCGAGATAGACCGGGTATTGGATCGGGAAGTCGCGGGCGAAGGCCTTGACCGCCGCCGCGTCGTCCTCGATGCCGATGCCGACGACGTCGATCTTGCCGGCGTGTTTTTTGGCGAAGCTGTTGAGTTCGGGAATCTCGGCCCGGCAGGGCGGGCACCAGCGGGCCCAGAAGTTGACCACGACCGGTTTGCCACGGTAGCGGCTCATCGCCACCGGCCGGTCGTCGGCATTGGCCAGCGTGGCGCCGAAGAAGGGCGCGCTGTCCGGTGCCGGCTGGGCGCTGCTCAGGTTGGCGACAAGGGCGAGGGCAAGGGCGGCAAGAAGTTGCTTCACGGGGCGATCAGGAAAAATGGGCAGGGGCTGAATATTAGCATTTGATAAATGAGCTGTCCGCCGACCTGCGGCAATTTGTCGCAGGGGTGCGCCAGCGGGGCTGTGCCAGAATCGCCGCCGGTCTTGCCGGGACGCTGGCGGCAAGGCCATGCGGAAGGAAACAAGTGAACAGGAAGATACTCCTCGACCTCATCGGCATCCTGCTGATCCTGCTGGTCGTCGTCGTCGGCTACAAGCTGTCGCCGCTGCTGCTGCCGAAGTCGGACCTGACGGTCGAACCCGACGCCGCCTGCAACCTGCAGGAAGGCGCCTGTTCGGCAAGTCTGCCCGGCGGCGGGCAGGTCACGCTGACTATCGGTACGCGGCCGATCCCGTTGGTCAAGGCCTTCCCGGTGACGGTCGAGGCGGGCGGCGCCAGCCGTGTCGAGATCGATTTCGCCGGCGTCGACATGGACATGGGCTTCAATCGCCCCTTGCTGCGGGAAGACGCGCCGGGCCTCTTCTCCGGCGAGGCGACGCTGCCGGTCTGCGTCACCGGCCGCATGAGCTGGCAGGCGACGGTGCTGGTCGATCTACCCGGTTCACGGGTGGCCATTCCCTTTCGTTTCGTGACGGGCTGACATGTCTGAACGCATCCTTGCCGCCATCGCCGCCGCGCTCGCCGCGCTGATTCTCGCCTTGCTGCTGTTCTGGCATCCCGATCCCGGCGCCCGCCCGGCGACGCCGCCCAACCCGCTGCCGGCGGGCGGCGATTTCACGCTGCAGGGCGCGGCCGGGCCGGTCGCGCTGCACGATTATGCCGGCCGTCTCGTTCTCGTCTATTTCGGCTACACCTTCTGCCCCGACATCTGCCCGACGACGCTCAATACCGTCCTCGAAGCGCGCGCGCTGCTGACCCCGGAAGAGCGACAGAAGGTCGCGCTGCTCTTCGTCTCGGTGGACCCGCAACGCGACACGCCGGCCCATCTCAAGAGCTATCTCGAATTCTTCGACCCCAGCTTCGTCGGTGTCACCGGCGACGCGCCACAGATCGCCGAAGTCGCCGCTCGCTACGGCGTGATCTACAAATTGCAGCCGCCGGGCGAGGGCGGCAACTACGCCGTCGATCACTCGGCGGAAACCTTCCTCATCGGCCCCGACGGCCGCCTGCGCGCACGCCTGGCGCACGGCACGCCGCCGGCACAGATGGTCGCGCTGATCCGTCAATACCTGAACTGAAACAAGGAGCCCTGCCATGAAACGCCTGTCCCTGCTGATCGCCGCCCTTGGCCTGTCGAGCGCCGTCCTTGCCGGCAGCGCCGACGACGTCGCCGTCGTTGATCCCTACATCCGCCTGGCGCCGCCCAACGCCACTGCCACCGCTGCCTTCATGGTGTTGAAGAACAAGGGCGCCAATGAGGCGAAGCTGGTCAAGGTGGCGAACCCGGCCTCGAAACTCTCGGAACTGCATACGCACCTCAACGATAACGGCGTGATGCGCATGCGCCAGATTCCCGAAATCGTCATCCCCGCCCGGGGCGAAGCGGTGCTTCAGCCGAGCGGCCTGCACATCATGCTGATCAACATGCAGGCACCCCTCAGCGAGGGGCAGGTGGTGCCGCTGACGCTCGGTTTCGCCGACGGCAGCAGCAAGTCGGTCGAGGTCAAGGTGACGAAGGCGATGCCGGCGGCGGCGATGCCGATGAACCACATGCATCACTGAGCGGCGGCGGCCGGGGCTGGTCGCTCGCCGCTTCCCGCTCCGCTTCGCCGGCATCGAAAGTCGACCAGCCGCGCTGCGCGGGTTGCGGCAGATCGCCTGGCCGCTGGCTGTGCATCCAGGCCTTGGCCAGGAAGTGGGCGGTCAGCGGCGCGGTCAGGAACAGGAACAGGGTGATCAGCAGTTCGTGCACCGATAGCGTGCCGTTGCCGGCCAGGAAATAGACCATCGAGGCGACCAGGGCGCCGCCGACGCCGAGCGTCGTTGCCTTGGTCGGCGCGTGCAGCCGGCTCATCAGGTCGGGCAGCCGGACCAGCCCCCAGGAGCCGACCAGGGCGAAGCTGGCGCCGATGACGATGAGCGCCGAGACGAGCAGTTCGTTGAACCATGCCATGCTTTTCTCCTATTCGATGATGTTGCCGCGCAGGATGAACTTGCAGTAGGCGACGGTGGACACGAAACCGAACATGGCGAGCAGCAGTGCCGCTTCGAAGTACATCGTGCTGCCGGTCTGGATCCCGTAGACGATGATCAGCGCGATGACGTTGATCACCATGGTATCGACCGCCAGCACCCGGTCGGTCGTGCTGGGACCGGCAAACAGTCGCCACAGGTTGAAGAGCAGGCCGAGACTGATCGCCACGTAGGCGTAATGGATGGCGTATTCGATCACGGGAAGATCTCCAGCAGCCGGGATTCGTAACGTTCCTTCATGTCGCGCACAGCGGCTTCGGGGTCCGGCGCGTCGAGGCAATGCACGAGCAGCGACTTGCCGTCGGCGGCCAGGTCGCAGCTGACGGTGCCCGGCGTCATCGTGATGGTGCCGGCGAAGACGGCGATGCCTTCCGGGCTGGTCAGCGCCAGCGGCACGCAGACCCAGCGCGTGTGCAGGCTGGCCAGCGGGCGGAAGAGGATGATCCTGGCCACCTGGAGGTTGGCGACGGCGATGTCCCACATCACCAGCAGGAGATAGCTGAAGATCCGGCGGTAGTTGCGGATACCCGGGCGATCCGGCCAGAAGCCGCCGGTCAGCCGCGGGATGGCGATGCCCAGCGTCAGCCCGACCAGCAGCCCGCCGACCGATACCCCGTTGATCAGCAGCAGCCAGATCAGCGTCAGCGTCAGGCTGAGCAGCGGATGGGGAAACCAGCGCCGGAGCAGGGTCGGGCGTGGCGCAGATGGATGAGCCATCAGAGCAGTCCTCCTGGCAGAACGGTATTGCCGAGTACGGCTTCGATATAGCGGTGGGTGGCGAAGACTTGTTGCGCCGTCGCTTCGAGATAGGCGGTCAGCGGGCCGGCAAACAGGGTCAGGGCGACGTTGCCGGCGAGCAGCAGGCCGATGGCGACCAGCGCCAGCGCGTTGCCGGTCGCCGGGGCGGGGAAGTTGCCGGGTTGTGCTGTGCTCTTCCAGAACAGCGTGCTGCCGGCGCGACCGAAGCCGATGATGGCGAGCAGCGAGGTGCCCAGCACCAGCGCCCAGATCGTCGTCGCCTGCAGGTTGTCGCGGGCGGCGTCGAGGATCAGCAGCTTGCCGACGAAGCCGGACAGCGGCGGCATGCCGGTGGCGGCGATGGCGGCGACGAAGAAGGCGGCGGCGAGCAGGCTCTGCTGGGCGAAACGCGGGGCCGGCGACAACTGGTCGTCGAGGCCGGGGCGGCGGCGGGCGATCAGGTCGGCGATCAGGAACAGCACGGCGCCGGCCAGCGTCGAATGCAGCAGGTAGTAGAGCGCCGCCGACAGGGCTTGCGGGGTGAACAGCGCGATGCCGGTGAGCAGCATGCCCATCGAACCGATCACCGCGAAGCTGGCGAGCTGACCGAGACGACGGGCGGCGAGGACGCCGATCATGCCCAGCGTCAAGGTGACGAGGGCTGCCGGCAGCAGCCAGGGCGCGGCCAGCCAGGCGGCGGCGCCAGCCTCTTCGCCGAAGGCCAGCACGTAGAGGCGGATCACGCAGTAGGCGCCGACCTTGGTCATGATCGCGAACAGCGCGGCGACCGGCGCCGGTGCGTTGGCGTAGGTGCCGGGCAGCCAGAAATGCACCGGCACCAGCGCCGCCTTGATGCAGAAGACGAGCAGCAGGAGCAGCGCGCCGGCCTGCAGCAGCGCCTGGTCGGCGGCAGCAACCTGCGGCACCTTGAGTGCCAGGTCGGCCATGTTCAAGGTGCCGGCGACCGAGTAGATCATGCCGACGGCGATCAGAAACAGCGTCGAGCCGACCAGGTTGATCACCACGTACTGGACGCCGGCCTTGACCCGGGCCGGGCCGCCGCCGTGCACCATCAGGCCGTAGGAAGCGATCAGCAGGACTTCGAAGAAGACGAAGAGGTTGAAGAAGTCGCCGGTCAGGAAGGCGCCGTTGATGCCCATCAACTGGAACTGGTAGAGGGCGTGGAAATGGCGGCCGTCGCGGTCGCCGCCGTCGATGGCGAAGAACAGCACGGCCAGCGCGAGGAGCGCGGTGAGGACGAGCATCATCACCGACAGCCGGTCGGCGACGAGGACGATGCCGAAGGGGGCGACCCAGTTGCCGAGCGCGTAGCTCAGGATCTGGCCGTCGCCGACCATGCTGCCCAGCGCCAGGGCGATGCCGAGCAGGGCGACGGTCGAGGCGAGCGAGAAGACGCGGGCGAGGACGATATCGTAGCGGGCGCTCATCAGCAGGATCGGCGCCATGATCGCCGGCAGCAGGATGGGCGCGATGATCCAGTGGTTCATGCGGCGTCCTCCGCCTTGCCGTCGACATGGTCGCTGCCGTTCTCGAAGAAGCTGCGCAAGGCCATGACGACGATCACCGCGGTCATGCCGAAGGAGATGACGATGGCGGTGAGGACCAGCGCCTGCGGCAAGGGATCGGTGTAGCCGGCGGCACTCGCCGAGATTACCGGCGGCTGGTTGAGCACCAGGCGGCCGGTGGCGAACAGGAAGAGATTGGTCGCGTAGGAGAGCAGGGCGAGGCCGAGGACGACCGGCCAGGTGCGGGCGCGTAGCACCAGGTAGACGCCGGCGGCGGTGAGCAGGCCGATGGCCGAGGAAAGCAGGAATTCCATGTCAGTGATCCCCATGGCGCGGTGCGCTCAGGTCGGGCTCCATCGGGCCGTCCTGCGGCGGTGGCGCGTCGGCGAGGACGCCGATGCGCGAGAGGTTGGCCAGCGCCAGCATCACGGCACCGACAACGGTGAGGAAGACGCCGGTGTCGAAAGCCATCGCCGACGCCAGTTCGAATTCGCCGACCAGCGGCAGGTGGAAATGGCCGAAGGCGCTGGTCAGGAAGGGGTGATCGGCAAGCCAGGCGACGACGCCGGTGGCGGCGGCGGTCAGCACGCCGATGCCGATCAGTGCGTGATAGTCGACCTTCATCCGGACCGCCGCCCAGCCATGGCCGCTCGCCATGTACTGCATGATCAGCGCGATGGCGACGACCAGGCCGGCGATGAAGCCGCCGCCCGGCACGTTGTGACCGCGCAGGAAGATGAAGGCGCCGACCAGCAGCGCCAGCGGCAGCATGACGCGGGTGGCGACCACGAGCAGCAGCGGGTGACGGTCGGCGGCCCGCGCCTGGTCGGGCGCCCAGGCCGCCAGCCTGCGGCCGACCGCGCCGCGCGTGGCGCCGTCGAGCAGGGCGTAGATGGTCAGCGCGGCGATGCCCAGGACGATGATCTCGCCGAAGGTGTCGAAGCCGCGGAAATCGACCAGGATGACATTGACCACGTTGGTGCCGCCGCCGCCGGGCACCGATTCTTCCAGATAGTAGCCGGACAGCGTCGCCGCGTCGCGCGTCGTCATCGCCCAGGCGGCACCGCCGACGCCGATGCCGGCCAGCGCGGCGAGCAGTCCGTCGCGCAGGCGCCGGCCGCAGGAACTTTCGAGCGGCGTCTCCTTGGGCAGGAAATTGAGCGCCAGCAGCATCAGGATGACGGTGACGACCTCGACCGAAATCTGCGTCAGCGCCAGGTCCGGTGCCGACAGATAGACGAAGGCAAGCGAGACGACCATGCCGATGACGCCGACCACGACCAGCGACAGCAGGCGTCGCCGGTGCAGGGCGAGCAGCGCGCCGGTGGCGCCGAGCAGCAGCAGCCAGGCGACGATGGCCACCGGCGTCGCCGGCAGCAGCGGGCGCGCGCCCGGCGCATGGCTGGCCATGGCGAAGGCGGTGAAGCCGACGACGACGGCGCTGCCGATGGCAAACGCCAGGTGGCGTTGCAGCGAGCCGTTGTGCAGGCCATGCGTGAGCGCCTGGGCAAGACGCACGGCGGCGCCGACGCTGGCGTCGAAGACCGCCTTGGCTTCCGGATGCGGGCCGGCCGACCACAGGCCACGCAGGCGGGCGTAGCCGGCGAGCAGGAGCAGGCCGCTGGCGACGGCGATCGCGCTCATGCCGAGCGCCGGCGTCAGACCGTGCCAGATCGCCAGGTGGTAGTCGGGCAGCGGGCCGCCGATCACCGCGCCGGCAACGGTGGCGACCAGCGGGCCGGCGACGCTCGCCGGAAAGAGGCCGATCAGGACGACCAGGACGACCAGCAGCGCCGGCGGCCCCCACATGCCGAAGGGCGGGTCGTGCGGATGCCGCGGCGTTTCGCCGGCCGGTTTGCCGAAGTAGACATGGACGATGTAGCGGAACGAGTAGGCGACCGAGAAGGTCGCCGCCAGCGTCGCCAGCAGCGGCACCAGCCAGGGCAGGCCGAGCCAGCTGGTGAGCGCCGCCTGTTCGAGCATCATTTCCTTCGACAGGAAGCCGTTCAACAGCGGCAGGCCGGCCATCGACGCGGCGGCGATGGTGGCCAGGGTGCCGGCGATCGGCATCAGCGTCATCAGCCCGCCGAGCTGGCGGATGTCGCGGGTGCCGGTTTCGTGGTCAACGATGCCGGCGTTCATGAACAGCGCCGCCTTGAAAGTGGCGTGATTGAGGATGTGGAAGACGGCGGCGACGGCGGCCAGCGGCGAACCGAGGCCGAGCAGGAAGGTGACGAGGCCGAGGTGGCTGACCGTCGAATAGGCGAGCAGGCCTTTCAGGTCGTCCTTGAACAGCGCGATCCAGGCGCCGATCAGCATGGTGACGAGGCCGGTGCTGGCGACCAGGTAGAACCATTCGTCAGTGCCGGCGAGCACCGGCCAGAGCCGCGCCATCAGGAACAGGCCGGCCTTGACCATGGTCGCCGAGTGCAGGTAGGCGGAGACCGGCGTCGGCGCCGCCATCGCGTGCGGCAGCCAGAAATGGAAGGGGAACTGCGCGCTCTTGGTGAAGCAGCCGGCGAGGATCAGCAGCAGCGCCGGCAGGTAGAGCGGCGAGGCCTGGATCGCTTCCTTGTGCTGGAGGATCGTCGACAGGTCGTAGGAACCGGCGATGTTGCCGAGGATCAGCATGCCGGCGATCATCGCCAGACCGCCTGCGCCGGTCACGGTGAGCGCCATGCGCGCGCCCTGGCGGCCGGCCGGCAGGTGTTTCCAGTAACCGATGAGGAGGAAGGACGAGAGGCTGGTCAGTTCCCAGAAGATCACCAGCAGCAGGATGTTGTCGGACAGCACGACGCCGACCATGGCGCCCTGGAAGAGCAGCAGGTAGCTGTAGAAGCTGCCCATCGGGTCTTCCTTGCTCAGGTAGAAACGGGCGTAGACGATGATCAGCAGGCCAATGCCGAGGATCAGGCCGGCGAAGAAGAAGCCCAGGCCGTCGAGGAAGAAATTGACGTTGAGGCCGAGCTGCGGAATCCATTCCCAGCGCGCCTGCAGCACCTCGCCACGGAAAACGGCCGGGGCGTGCGTCAGCAGCAGCAGGAAGGCGAGCAGGCTGGTGGCCAGGGTGCCGGTGGTGCAGGCGTTGCGGCCGGCGCGGATGAGTAGCGCCGGGAGTGCGGCGCCGAGAAAGGGGAGGATGACGATCAGCGCCAGGCTCATGGGCTCTCTTTCCGGATGTCACGGTGAACAAATGCTGCGGTGGCAGTGCGGGAGACCACGATCAAGCTGTGGAGCGGCCAGTATAAGGGCCGCTTTGCGGATTCACCAAGGCAGGGCGGGGAAAAGAAACTTCGGTTTTTCCGGAGCGACCGTCCGGGTCCCTCCGGTTTCAGGCGCGGACCGGGTGCTTGGCGAGCTTGCGTTGCAGGGTGCGGCGATGCATCTTCAGGGCGCGGGCGGTGGCCGAGACATTGCCGTCGTTTTCCTTGAGCACGCGCTGGATGTGTTCCCATTCCAGCCGGTCGACCGACAGCGGCTCGTCCGGCGTGCTGTCGCCGTCGGCGGGGTCGGCGTCGTCGAAGGCGCTGAGGATGGCCTCGATTTCGACCGGCTTGGCGAGGTACTGGGTGGCGCCGCGCTTGATCGCTTCGACCGCAGTGGCGATGCTGCCGTAACCGGTGAGGACGACGATGCGCGCCTGCGGATTGATGTCGAGCAATTGCGGGATCAGCGACAGCCCGGAAACGCCGGCCAGGTTGAGGTCGAGGACGATGCGCGAGGGCTGGTGCGTCTGCGCCAGTTGCAGCGCTTCCTCGCTGCTGTGGGCGCCGACCGCGGTCTGCTGGCGGCGGCCCAGGGTGCGGATCAGGATCGCGTTGAAGGTCGGGTCGTCGTCGATGATCAGGATCGGTGCGGTCATTTCTTCTCGATGGGTAGCAGGATGCGGGCGCGGGCGCCGCCGTCGTCGGGGTTGCTCAGTTGCAGTTCGCCGCCGAGCTGGCCGATCGCCGAACAGGTGAGCAGCAGGCCGACGCCGAAACCGCCGGCGTGACCGGGAAGCTTCTCGCGGCCGCAGAGGCGCAGCACCTCGTCGGGGAAACCCGGGCCGTGGTCGCGAATCTCGATCTCGACGCGCTGCCGGTTCCAGGACAGGCGGATGTCCACCGGTAGCGGGCTGGCGTTGGCGGCGTTGTTCAGCAGGTTGAGCAGCGCCTGTTCGAGGCGCGGGTCGATCGCCAGGCGCGGCGCCGCGTCCTGGCTGAGCACCTGCAGGCGGCTGCTGGCGGCCGGGCGCAGGGCTTGCCACTGGCAGCGCAACTCGTCTAGCCACTGGTCGACCGCCTGGGCATGCGTGTCTTCCAGGCGTTCGGCGCCGGCCCGCCGCGACAGGCCGGTGATGATCGTCTTGCAGGCGGCGACCTGCTGGCGCAGCAGGCCGAGGTCGTCGCGGGCGTCGTCAGGCAGACGTTCGTCGCCGGCCAGTTCGCCGACGATCAGCGCCATCGTCGCCAGCGGAGTGCCCAGTTCGTGGGCGGCGCCGGCGGCCAGTGTGCCCATCGCCGTCACCCGTTCGTCGCGCAGCGCCTGCTCGCGCGCGGTGGCCAGTTCGGCGTCGCGCTGGCGGATCAGCCGGGTCATGCGCAGGATGATCCAGGCGATCAGCAGCGCCGAGACGGTGAAGGTCAGCCACATGCCGATCAGGTGCAGTTGCGTCGCCCGCGCCGCGTCGGCGATCGGCAGCGGCAGGTAGTAGAGCATGAGCAGCGAGTAGGCGACGACCGCCGTGCTGCCGACCAGCAATACCAGGCGCTGCGGCAGGCCGAGGGCGGCGATGGCGACCGGCGGCAGCAGCAGCGAGACCAGCGGGTTGGTGGCGCCGCCGCTGAAGAACATCAGCGCGCTCAGGGCGACGATGTCGATCAGCAACTGGCTGCACAGTTCGTTGGCGCTGGCGTCCCGGCTGCGCGCCGCCTGCCACTGGCCGAAGCCGTTGAGCAGGGCGACGACGAGGAGGATCGCGAACATCACCAGGCGCGGCAGCTCAATGCCGATCAGTGGCGGGGCAACCACCACCAGCAGCGCCATCGCCGCCAGCATCGCCCAGCGCAGGGCGAACAGTCGGCGCAGGTTGAGCAGGTATTCCCTGCTGTCGGCGGAGGGGGCGATCAGTGGCATGCGCGGATTATCGGCGATTTGCCCGGTGCGGTGCGTAGCCACAGGCTGCGGCGGATTGTCGCAGTCTGTGGCGTCCCGGCGGACTGCCTTTTGCGGTGAAGCCTACTTATAATGGGAAAATTATCAGAGAAATAAAATATAAAAATGCCTTTTGCGTTGCGCGACAACTTCCTGCTCGCCCTGTTTTATGCGTTGACCGGCTGGCTGGCCTTGCAGATTGCCGTGCCGCCGGGTTATGCAGCCCCTCTTTTCCCGCCAGCCGGGGTCGCGCTGGCGGCGCTGCTGGTGCGCGGGCCGCGCTGTCTGCCCGGTGTCTTCGTCGGCGCTTTCGTCGTCCAGTCGCTGGCGGCGATGCAAAGCGGCTTGTCGACGGCGGTCTGGCCGATGCTTGTCGTGCCGGCGCTCGGTGCCACCGCGCAAGCCGCCTTCGGTTACCTGCTCGCCGGCCGTCTGCTCGGGCGCGACAACCCGCTCGACAGCCCGGACAGCATCGTCCGTTTCGTCTTCGTCGTCGCCCCGCTGTCGTCGCTGATCAGTCCGACGCTGGGTACGGCGACGCTCCACCTGATGCAGGCGACCGCGTTCGCCGATCTGCCCTTCACCTGGGCCAACTGGTGGGCCGGCGACCTGCTCGGCATCCTCATCATGGTGCCGCTGCTGCTCGTCTTCCTCGGTCATCCGGCCGATGCCTGGCGCTCGCGGCGGACCGCCGTCAGCGTGCCGATGCTGATCGCGCTGGCCGTGCTCGCCGCCAGCTTCATCCAGATCCGGCACTGGGAAGAGAAGCGCCAGCAGGCGCAACTGAACCGCGATGCCGAACACCTGGCGAGCCTGGTCGGCAAACGTCTGGACGCCCAGCTCGACCAGATACAAGCGCTCGAACGTCTGGCCAGCGTGCATCCGGCGCTCGACGCCAGGGTCTGGCGCGATTTCGTCACGCCGTTGCTCGAACGCTATCCGGGGACGCAGAACTTCGGCTGGAGCCCATTGGTCCTCGATGGCGATCGCGAGGCTTTCGAGGCCGCGGTGCGCGCCGCCGGTCACCCCGATTTCGCCATCCTCGGTCGCGATTCGTCGGGCAATACCTTCGTCGCCGAACGTCGCGACGAATACCTGCCCATCCTCCATGTCGAACCCGAGGCCAGCAACCGCAGCGTCCTCGGTCTCGACCCGCTGGTTCTCGAACAAACCCGCGCTGCCGCCCGGCAAAGCCGGGAGACCGGCAAACCGGTGGCTTCCGGATCGATCCGCCTGGTCCAGGAACGCGGCGAGCAGCGCGGTGTGGTGGTTTATCAGGCGGTGTTCGGCGCGCAGCCGGGGCGCCAGATCGGCATGGTTTCCGCCGTTTTCCGCATGGACGACGCGTTGAACGCGGCCTTGCGCGGCAAGACCGGGCAACTGCAGCTCTGCCTGAGCGATCTCGACCAGGGCGCCGGCCAACGTCTCTACGGGCCAGCCGATTGCGCCGCCGGCGCCTGGCCGGGGCGGCAACTGCACTGGCGCGACCATTTCGAGTTTGCCGGGCGCCATTGGCAACTGACGATTGCCGCCAGCGACGAATACATGGCCGGCCTGCGCAACTGGAGCGTCTGGGCAACGCTCGCCGTCGGCCTGTTGTGTACGGCGGTGCTCGGCGCCTTCCTGTTGCTGACCAGTGGCCGCACCCGGCGCGTCGAGCGGCTGGTCGAGGAGCGCACCCGGCAACTGGCCGAGGCCGGCCGGCAGGTGGCGCAGCAGCAGGAAGAACTGGCGCAGGCGCAGCGCATCGCCCGTCTCGGCAGTTGGGAAATCCTGCCCAGCAGCGGCGAATGCCATTGTTCCGACGAGTTGCGCAAGATGTTGCGCCTGGCGCCGGAAGAAACGATCCGCCGCGAAGGCCTGCTCGAACGGATGCATCCGGATGATCGCCCCTTGTTGGCGCGGGCCCTCGATCAGGTGGCGATGGCGCCGGGGCAGGCGGATTTCGACTGCCGCCTGGACGGCGGCGGGACGCTCGCCAGCACGCTGCATTTCCGCATCGAGAGCGACTGGGTCAAGGGCGCCGGCCTGCGTATCCGCGGCACCGCCCAGGACGTCACCGCGGCGCGGGTGGCCGAGGAGCACATCGCCTTCCTCGCCCACTACGATGTCCTGACCGGCTTGCCCAACCGCACCCAATGGAATGAACGGGCGCATCTCGAACTGCGCAGCGCGGCGCTGCAGGGCGATTGCCTGGCGGTGCTCTTCCTCGACCTAGACCATTTCAAGGCGGTCAACGATTCGCTCGGTCACCCGGTCGGCGATCAGCTCCTCTCCGGCGCCGCCCGCCGCTTCGCCGCCTGCCTGCGCGACGGTGATTTCCTCGGCCGTCTCGGCGGCGACGAATTCGTCGTCCTGCTGCCCCGGCTCGAACGCCCGGAGGACGCCGCCGTCGTCGCCCGCAAGCTGATTGCCGCGCTGCAGGCGCCGATGCTGATCGAAGGCCACGAACTGACCGTATCGACCAGCGTCGGCATCGCCGTTTTCCCGGAGGACGGCGAGGACGCCAGCACCCTGCTCAAGCACGCCGACGTCGCGATGTACTGCGCCAAGGACCAGGGGCGCAACACCTATCACTACTTCAAGCCGGAGATGGACGTCCACGCGCTCGAACGCCTGATGTTGGAAAACGCGCTGCGCCGCGCCATCGAGCGCAACGAACTGGTTCTCCACTACCAGCCGCAGGTCGCCGCCGACGATGCCCGCGTTCTCGGCTGCGAGGCGCTGGTGCGCTGGCAGCACCCGGAACTGGGCATGCTGCAGCCGGTCCAGTTCATCGGTGTGGCCGAGGAAAGCGGCCTCATCGTCGCGCTCGGCGAATGGGTGCTGGAGACCGCCTGCCGGCAACTCGCCGCTTGGCAGGCCGCCGGCCGCGAACTGGTGGTGGCGGTCAACATCTCGGCGCTGCAGTTCCGTCATGGTGGCTTCTTCGACAGCGTGCGCCGCATCCTGCGCGACACCGGCGTCGATCCCCACCATCTCGAACTCGAACTGACCGAAAGCGCGCTGATGCAGCCGACCCCGGAAGTGCTGGCGCGCATGCAGCAATTGCGCGATCTCGGCATCATGCTGGCGCTCGACGACTTCGGCACCGGCTACTCCAGCCTCTCCTACCTGAAGCGCCTGCCGATCCGCCGGCTCAAGCTCGACCGCAGCTTCGTCAAGGACCTGCCCGACGACGCCGAAGACGTGGCGATCGCCATGGCGACGCTGTCGCTGGCCCGCGACCTGGGCATGGACGTCGTCGCCGAAGGCGTCGAAAACGAGGTGCAGTGGCGCTTCCTGGCCCAGCATGGTTGCCAGGTGATGCAGGGTTACCTGTTCAGCCGCCCATTGCCGGCGGATGCCTGGGAGCGTTGGCTAGCCGAGCGGCAGGGTAGCTAGACGCCGGTCGGTCTGGCGCCGCATTACGGTCGTTGCACGATCTTCGTCTCTTGGCTATCATTTGCACAGCAATCTTCACTGGAAGAAAGCCGTAAGCGTTTACGTCAATCAACGCGCCAGCATCCGCCGGCCTTAGCCGGGGTTGTGTTCTTCTTCGGGCGGAAGCTCGTGGCGGAGGCGCCTTGCTTGGTTGGCTTACGGAGATTTATTCATGAACTCTTCCAAATCACGTTTCAGTGTTCGTACCCGAAAGTTACCCGCTCGATACGCGGGTATCGTCATGCCGTTATTCCTGTCCCTGTTGATGACCTGTATCGTCTCGATGATCAGTACATTGAAGGTCATTGGCTTGGATGCCAGCTTCTTTCAGGTCTGGGTAAGCGCCTGGGGGCTTTCGTGGCTCGTTGCTTTCCCGGTTCTGTTGCTTGTTCTTCCGACTGTTCGTAAGCTCACTTCGCTGGTGGTGAGCGCAGCCTGACCGGTCGTTCCACGTGGCCTGCGCGGAAGACCGCGCAGGCCAGGGGGGCGTTCTCGATGCCAGTTGTGAGCCAGTCCTAAGATTCGAAGGCATTGGCGAGCGCGGCGATCATCCAGGCGTGGTCGAGGACGCCGGCGCTTTCGCGGACGCTGTGCATCGCCCACATCGGCGCGCCGACGTCGACGCTGGGGATGCCGAGGCGGGCGGCGACGATCGGGCCGATCGTGCTGCCGCAGCCGAGGTCGCTGCGGTGGGCGTACTGCTGGCAGGGGACGCCGGCGCGTTCGCAGATGGCGAGGAAGCGGGCGGCGCTGGCGGCGTCGGTGGCGTAGCGCTGGTTGGCGTTGCGCTTGATCACCGGGCCGCCGTTGACCAGCACGCGGTGGCAGGGTTCGTAGGCGGCGGGAAAGTTCGGATGCCAGCCGTGCGCCATGTCGGCGCTGATGAAGTAGCTGGCGGCGAGCATCCGCCGCTGGTCCTCGCCGTCCAGCCCGCAGGCGGCGGCGAGCCGCTGCAGGACGTCGCCGACGAAGGAGCCGCCGGCGCCGACGGCGCTTTCCGAGCCGATTTCCTCGTGGTCGAAGAGGGCGACCAGGCTGCTCGCAGCGTCGTCTTCCTGCGCCAGCAGCGCGCTCAGCGCGGCGTGGCAGGAGGCCAGGTTGTCGAGCTGGCCGTTGGCGACGAATTCCCGGTCGGCGCCCCAGAAACTGCCCTTCTGCGTGTCGCAGGCGACCAGGTCCCAGGTCAGCAGTTGCCCCGGATCGACGCCCAGGGCGTCGGCCAGCGGCCGGCGGAACTGGGCGTCGGCACCGTCGTCGCTGCTGCCGAGGAGGAGCGGCAGTTCGGTCTGCTTGTTGAACTTGAGGCCGTTCTCGTTGGCCTCACGGTTCATGTGGATGGCCAGGTTGGGCAGGCGCAGCAGCGGCCGGTCGATGTGCAGCAGGCGGCTGACGATGGCGTCCCCGGCGCGCACCATGACCCGGCCGGCGAGACCGAGGTCGCGGTCGGCGAAGGTGGCGAGCAGCGGCCCGCCATAGACTTCGACGCCGATCCGCACCAGGCCGGCGGCATCTTCCGCCGGCCGCGGCTTGACGCGCAGCCCCGGCGAATCGGTGTGGGCGCCGATCAGCGTCAGGCCGCTCGTCGCCAGCGGCCGCTTGCCGAGGCGGAAGGCGAGCAGCGACGAGTCGCCGCGCGTCACGTAGTAGCGTCCGCCGCTCGCCAGTGTCCACCGTTCGCCTTCGTCGAGTCGCCGGTAGCCGGCGGCCTGCAGGCGCTGGACGCTGCTGGCGACGGCGTGCCAGGGGCTGGGGCTGGCGTCGATGAAATCGAGCAGGTCCTGCGCCTGACGACGGTCTTCGTCGGAAATGATGGTCATCAGCGGGGTCCCCCCTGGGTGCAGGCATCGACGATGATGTCGCCGATGCGCGGGTGGTAGAGCATGGCGAGATGGCCGACCGGCGGCAGGTCGGCGTTGTGGGCGCCGGGCAGCCGCTGGTTGGCCTGCGGCATCACGTAGTTGTCGGCCGGGTTGCACAGGGCGATCGTCGGTACGCCGGTCTTCTCGCCTTGCATATCGCGCAGCCACAGCGAATCCGGGCACATTTCGCGGGCGTTCTGGCCGATGCCGTAGCGCGCCAGTTCGCTGCCGGCGTTCGGCGTTGCCAGCGTGATCAGCGCCTGCACCTTGTCGTTGCCGTGGCGGGCGAGGTAGGAGCGGCAGACCAGGCCGCCCATGCTGTGGCCGACCAGGGTCAGGCGGCGGGCGCCGCTTTCCCGACAGACGGCTTCGATGCGTTCGCCGAGTTGCGGCACCATGCGGCCGAGACTGATGAAGGGCGGAAACAGGCTGACGCTGGCGACGGTGCAGCCGGCTGCTTCGAGGCGCCGGCGGAGCAACCAGAAGACGCCGCGGCTGCAGCCGTAGCCATGCACCAGCAGGACCACCCGGCCGCCACGGTCGAGGCGGTCGGCCGGCATCCACAGGGCTTCCAGCGGAACGACCAGGAGGAAGGTGAACAGGTAGGCGGCGTAGTCCTGCAGCATCAGCCACAGACGCCGGCCGAGGTTGCGCGGGTAGCCGGGGCTGGCATGACGGGCGGCCAGACGCCAGGTGCCGAGGTTGAGCAGGGCGCGGCTGACGAGCAGCACGGCGAACGCGGCGAGCAGCGCGTAGCGCGCCGGCAGGTCGAACAGGGCGCCGGCCAGGAAGTGGTAAGTGGCCAGTTCGGCGGCCAGCCAGAGCAGGACGGAGATCGGTTGCATGCCCGGGCTCAGGTGGCTTCGGCCGCTGGCTTGGGCAGCCACAGGCAGGCGCCTTTCGATTCCTTGTCGATCGCGGCTAGCACGCGCTGGTGCTCGGCCAGCTCGGCGTCACTCGCCCGCCGGACGAGCAGCGGCTTGCGCTGGCGCGCCTTGCCGTCGGCGCCGAGCAGCGCCGGCGGCGCTTCGTCGGGCTCGATCATCAGCGAGTTCTGGCCGCGCGTCATCGCCAGATAGACCTCGGCCAGCAGCTCGGTGTCGAGCAGCGCGCCGTGCAGGGTGCGGCTGGAGTTGTCGATCTCGTAGCGTTCGCACAATGCGTCAAGGCTGTTGCGCTTGCCCGGGTGCAGTTCCTTGGCTTCGCGCAGGGTGTCGATGACGCCGCGGCAGACGGTCTCGACCGGGACGCGGCCGAGGCGGTCGAGTTCGGCGTTGAGGAAACCGAGGTCGAAGGGCGCGTTGTGGATGACCAGCTGGGCGCCGTTGATGAACTCCAGGAACTCGTCGACGATGTCGGCGAATTTCGGCTTGTCGGCGAGGAATTCGAGCGTGATGCCGTGCACCGCCTGGGCGCCGGCGTCGATCTCGCGCTCCGGATTCATGTACTTGTGCAGGTGGCGGCCGGTGAGCCGGCGATTGACCAGCTCGATGCAGGCGACTTCGATGATGCGGTGGCCGTCGCGGGGGTTGAGGCCGGTGGTTTCGGTATCGAGGACGATCTGTCTCATGCCGTTTCCTTCAGTTCGTCGATGCCGCGGTTGGCCAGCGCATCGGCGCGTTCGTTCTCGGGGTGGCCGGCGTGGCCCTTGACCCAGATCCATTCGAGCTGGTGGCGGCGCGCCTGTTCGTCGAGCTGCTGCCAGAGATCGGCATTCTTCACCGGCTTCTTGTCGGCGGTCTTCCAGCCGTTGCGCTTCCAGCCGTGGATCCACTCGCTGATGCCCTTCAGCACGTATTGCGAGTCGCTATGCACGCGCGCCTTGACCGGCCGCTTCATGGCGTCGAGGGCGCGGATCACCGCCAGCAGTTCCATGCGGTTGTTGGTGGTGGCCGCTTCGCCGCCCCACATTTCCTTTTCGTGGGCGCCGGCGCGCAGGATGGCGCCCCAGCCGCCAGGGCCGGGATTGCCGCGGCAGGCGCCGTCGGTGTAAATGTCGACGATCTCAGTCGCCATGGCTTTCCTTTTGTGCGATCGGGCGCAGCGCCTTGCTGCGCAGGCTCTTCTTGCGCCAGTTGGGGGTGATCAGGCGCATGCCATGCACGCGCTTGACGGCGCGCAGCATATAGACTGCGCCGGAATATTTCCACCAGCGGCGCCCGGCCAGTTCGGCGAAGCGCCAGCGCTGCAGCCATTTCTGCTGTTCGCAGGGCGGCGCGTAGCAGCCGTAGCTGCCGCGATCGACGTCGAAGCCGAGCAGCTTCAGCCAGTCCTTGAGGCGGGTCGGCGACAGGTAGTTGCCGTCCCAGGGGAAGCCGCACTGGTGGCGCAGGCGCCGTTTGACGCCCCACAACGAGAGCGGGTTGAAGCCGGTGACGATCAACTGGCCCTCGGGGATCAGGATGCGCTCGACTTCGCGCAGGATTTCGTGCGGATCGGCGGCGAATTCGAGGATGTGCGGCAGCACGACGAGGTCGATGCTCTGGTTGGCGATCGGCAGCGCCGCCGGCGAGCAGCGCACCGCCACCGGGTCGCCGGCGCCGATCTTCAGGCGTTGCGCCATGCGGTTGGCGCGCAGCAGGTCGCATTGCGGCAGGCCGATCTGCAGCGCGTTGAAACCGAAAATGTCGGACACCGCCTTGTCGATCTGCGCCACCTCCCAGTCGAGCACGTAACTACCCTGCGGCGAGGCGAGCCAGGCGGCAAGTTCGGGATTTGACATCCGCGCGGACTGGTTCGATAGTTCCGGCATGTTCGAAATCTCGCTCATTCCCGCCTTCAAGGACAATTACATCTGGCTGCTGCGGCGCGACCGGCTGGCCTTCGTCGTCGATCCCGGCGATGCCGCACCGGTGCGCGCCCGCCTGGCGGCGGAAGGCTTGCGGCTGGCCGGCATCCTGATCACCCACCACCACGCCGACCACCAGGGCGGCGTCGCGGCGCTCGTCGCGGAGTACGGCTGCCCGGTCTATGCGCCGGCCGAAGAGTCTATCACAGGCCGTACCCATTCCCTGCGCGGTGGCGAGCGTCTCGACGTGCTCGGCGTGGCGGTCGAGGTGCTGGCCGTTCCCGGCCACACGCTGGGCCACCTCGCCTACCTCGCGGCGGACGCATTGTTCTGCGGCGACACCCTGTTCGGCGCCGGTTGCGGCCGCCTGTTCGAAGGCACGCCGGCGCAGATGCAGGCCGCGCTGGCGCGCATCGCCGCCTTGCCGGAGACGACGCGGATCTACTGCGCCCACGAATACACGCTGATGAATCTGCCTTTTGCCGCCGCCGTCGAGCCCGGCAACCCGGCGATCAGCGAGCGTACGCGCCGGGCGGCGGAACTGCGTCAGGCCGGACAGGCGACGGTGCCGCTGACGCTGGCCGAGGAAAAGTCGACCAATCCCTTCCTGCGCTGGGCGCAGCCGGCGGTGATCGGCGCGGCGCTCGCCCACGGTGCGGCGGATGACTCGCCGGCCGCCGTCTTCGGCGCGCTGCGCGCCTGGCGCAACACCTTCTGACGGCGTCAGGCCGCCGGTTGTCGCTGGCGGATGCGGCTGGCGGCCTTCTTCATCGCATCGAGGACGCGTGCCGCGTTGAACGGTTTGACGATGAAGCCGGTGGCGCCGTGGTGGATCGCCTCCTGCACGGTTTCCGGATCGGCGCTGCCGGTGATGACGATGAACTCGGTGTCCGGGTAGGCGTTCCGGATTTCCGCCATGGCGACCAGGCCGTTCTTTTCCGGCATCAGCACGTCCATGCAGACGATGGCGGGGCGCAGGCGCTCGGCTGCTTCGACGGCTTGCACGCCGTTGCGGGCTTCGCCGACGATTTCGTATTCGTCGCCACGCAGCATGCTGCGCAGGATGGTGCGCATCATGTCGTTGTCGTCGACGATGAGGACGGACAGCGCGTTCTTGTTCATGGCGGGCGGATCAGAAGCAGTACTTCATGAAATAACTGAGGGCGGACAGGCTGATGAAAAGGGCGAGGAACCCCCAGAAGAAGGCCCATTTCGTCGCCGCCGCGGCCTCCTGGTGGCGGCCGCGCTGGCGCATCTCGAACACCCGCTGCACCTCGCCCAGGGTCAGCAGGGCGCTGAAGATGAAGAAGATCATGCCGGTGAACATGGCGATGATCGTCGCGTTGTTCAGCGTTGGACAATAGCCGGTAGTCAGGTGGGCGAAGGTCAGCACGGCGTCGGTCTTCATCGCGTACATGCCGACCAGGAAGGCGAGCAGCGCGAAACCGGCGATCAGCAGCGTGGTCGCCCACACCTGCCAGCGGCGCAGTTCCGCCAGAACTTCAAGTATTTCTTCAAGCAGGCGCTTCATGGCCGTGTTCCATCGTTGCGCATCGTTGCGCTGTGCTAGATTTGGCGAAATTGAATTGGCCGAAGATTAACATGACCGCAGTTCGCTCGCCTGTCCTCAACAAGATCGCCCGCTGGCGTGGCCGTTTCGATACGCCGCCCAACCGGCGGCGCGGCAAATGGCTGGTGGGCAGCCTGCTGGCATTCGTGTTGTTCGGCTTCTTCGCCGCGCCGCCGCTGCTCAAGAGCCTGCTGCTCGATAAACTGGGCGAGGCGCTGCACCGCGAAGTCAGTATCGAACGTATCGACGTCAATCCGCTGGCGCTGTCGGCGACCGTCGCCGGGCTTGCCGTGCGCACGGCGGAGGGGCGCGAGGTGGCTGGTTTCGACGAGTTGTACGTCAACCTGTCGGCCAGTTCGCTGCTCAAGTTTGCTGTCGTCGTCGATGAAATCCGCCTTGTCGGCCTGCGTCTGGCCGTGGTCCGTCTCGACGAGGGGCGTTACGACGTGTCCGACCTGCTCGATGAATGGCTGAAGCCGGACGACGAGCCGGACAGCGGGGTGCCGCGCTTCTCGCTGAACAACATCCAGCTCAGCGGCGGCAAGCTGCTGTTCGACGACCGGCCGCGCGGCCGTGTCCACACCGCGGAAGAGATCAATCTCGGTTTGCCTTTCGTTTCCAGTCTGCCGTACCAGGCGGAAATTCTGGTCCAGCCGATGTTTTCCGCCCGCATCGACGGTTCGGAACTGCGTCTCGACGGCCAGGCGACGCCGTTCGCCGATGGCCGCGAGAGCGAGCTGAACCTGCAACTCGATGGCTTCGACCTGGCGCAGCTACAACCCTATCTGCCGGCCGGTGTGCCGCTGCGGATCGCCGCCGCCAGGCTGCATTCGCAGTTGCGCCTGGTGTTCCGGGAACTGACGGACGGCGCCAATTCGCTGACCCTGACCGGCCAGGCGCGCCTCGACGGGCTGGCACTGAGCGACGATGGCGGCCGGCCGCTGGTCGGCTGGAAATCGCTGGTCGTCGATCTCGAGCAGTTCGATCCGTTCAAGCGCAATCTGGCGCTGCGCAAGGTTACGCTGGACGGCGCCGAACTCGACCTGGCGGTCGACGGGCGTGGCGAACTCAACCTGCTCGCCGTCGCCAACCGGTTCGCCAAGCCGGCAGCGCCGACCGCCCCAGCGGCGGCGCCGGCAACGCCGTTCGCCTGGTCGCTGGCGGCTTTCGAACTGAACGATGCGCGCGTCCGCTGGCGCGACGCCTCCGGGCCACAGCCGGTGAGCGGCGAGATCGGCGCGCTGAATGCCCGGCTCGGTGCCGTCGATCATCGTCTGGCGGCACCGCTGGAGATTGCCGAGGCGGGTTGGCAGATGGATTTCGGCACGCCGCTGAAAGTCGGCAGCGTCGGCCTCAAGGCGCTGCGCGTCGACCTGGCGGCGCAGCGTGTCGAGATCGGCGAACTGGCGGTCAGCGGCGCGCGCATCGCCGCTGGCCTGGCCGCCGACGGCAGCTTCGCCTGGCTGACGCCACCGGTGCTGCGCGGCGTCGCTCAGGGCGGCAAGGCGCCGGCGGCGCGGCCGTGGCTGGCGCAGGTGGCGAAGCTCAAGGTGGACGACCTCGGCCTGCGTTTCGAGGATCAGTCGGTGCAGCCGGCGGCGGTGCAGGAGATCAGCGGCTTGAGCCTGCAGGGCGAGCGCCTGGGCAACCTGCCGAACGAGAAGGGCCGCCTGACCTTGCAGGCGACGGTCAATGGCGAAGGCAAGCTGGCGGTGGGCGGTGAGGTCCAGGCGGTGCCGCTGGCGGCCAAGCTGCAGATCGACAGCAGCGGCATCCCGGTGCAGGGCCTGCAGGCCTATTCCGGCCGCTACCTCAACATCCGCCTGCAGCGTGGCCAGTTCTCGAACCAGGGTGAGGCCGTCGTCCGCGTCGACGGCGGCCGGCTGAAGGCGGCCTACAAGGGTTCGGCGACGATCGGCAACCTGCTGGCGGTGGACCCGGACAACAAGGCCGATTTCCTGAAGTGGAAATCGCTGCATTTCGGTGGCGTCGATTTCCGCCTCGATCCGCTGGCGATCGACGTGCGCGAGATCGCGCTGGCCGATTTCTACTCGCGCCTGATCCTCAACAAGGACGGCCGCCTCAATCTCGCCGACATCGTCCGCCGCAACGAAGCGGCGCCGGTCGCCGCCGCCGACGCAGCGGCAGCGCCGGTGAATCCGCCGCCGGTTGCGGCAGCTACGACACCGGCAGCCCCGCCGGTGCCGATCCGCATCGCCAAGGTGACGCTGAACAACGGCACGGTCAATTTCTCCGACTACTTCGTCAAGCCCAACTACACGGTCAACGTCGGCAAGCTGAACGGCCGGGTCAGCGGCCTGTCGTCGGCCGCGGGCACGCTCGCCGACATGGAGCTGCGCGGCACCTACGCCGGTTCGGCGCCGGTGCTGATCAGCGCCCGCCTCAATCCGCTGGCGGCGCAGTCCTTCCTCGACCTCAAGGGCGAGGTGAAGGGCGTCGACATGACCGGCTTCTCGCCTTACTCCGGCAAGTACGCCGGCTACCTGATCGACAAGGGCAAGCTGTCGCTGAACGTTGCCTACAAACTGGAGAACCGCCAGTTGAGCGCCGACAACCGCCTGTTCATCGATCAATTCACCTTCGGTGAGCGGGTCGATAGCCCGGACGCCACCAAGCTCCCGGTCAACCTGGCGCTGGCGCTGCTGCGCAACAACCGCGGCGAGATCGACATCAACCTGCCGATTTCCGGTTCGCTCGACGATCCGCAGTTCTCGGTCGGCGGGCTGGTGATCAAGGTCATCGTCAACCTTTTCGTCAAGGCGGTGACCTCGCCGTTCGCGCTGATCGGCTCGCTGTTCGGCGGCGGCGAGGAACTGTCCACGCTGGCCTTCGCCCCGGGGCGCACGCAGTTCGACGCGGCGGCGCAGAAGAAGCTGGAGACGCTGGCCCGCGCCCTCACCGAGCGTGCCGCGCTGAAGCTGGAAATCGCCGGCTACGCCGACCCGGAAAGCGACAGCGAGGGCGTCCGGCGCGTCGCCATCGAGCGGGCGATGCAGCGCGAGAAGTTCGCCGACCTGCAGAAGAAGGGCGGCGACGCCGAGTCGGCCGATGCCGTGCGCATCGCGCCGGAGGAATACAAGACCTACCTGACCCGCGTCTACAAGGCCGGCAAGTTCCCTAAGCCGCGCAACTTCATCGGCCTGCAGAAGGATCTGCCGGTCGAGGAGATGGAAAAACTGCTGCTTGCCAACCTGCCGGCTGGCGACGAGGAGTTGCGTCTGCTCGCCCGGCAGCGTGCCGAGAACGTCCAGACCTGGCTGATCGAGCAGGGCAAGGTGGCGGCCGAGCGCATCTTCCTGGTGCCGGGCAAGGCGAAGGCCGAGGCGCCGGCAGGCGCTGGCGGGCGCGTCGAATTCGCGCTGAGGTAGGACGATGAGCGAGGCGATGACGCTGGCCCTGCTGCTCGGGCTGATGACGGTGATCCTGCTGCAGGTCGCGCTGCTCTGGCGCGGCAGCCGGCCGGGCGAGGAGGCGGCCGCCTTGCGCACCTTGCAGGACGGCCTCGACAAGGGGCTTGCCCGGCTCGAGCGCGAACTGCGCGAGGAACTGGCGCGCAGCCGCCGCGAGGACGCCGAGGAGGCCTTCCGCGACCGCGAGGAACGCGCCCAGTCGGCCAACCTGCTCGGCCAGGCGGTGAGTACCCAGATGGGCCAGCTCGGCACGTTGCAGGCGGAGCGCCTGGAAGCCTTCGCCCGCGAGCTGAGCCGTTTCTCGCTCGGCCTCGACGAACGTTTCGAACGCCTGAAGAGCGGCGTCGAAAGCCGGCTGAGCGCGATGCAGGCGGACAACGCCGGCAAGCTCGAGGAAATGCGCCGCACCGTCGACGAGAAGCTGCACGCGACACTCGAACAGCGCCTCGGCGAATCGTTCAAGCTGGTCAGCGAGCGCCTCGAACAGGTGCATCGCGGCCTCGGTGAAATGCAGAACCTCGCCGCCGGCGTCGGCGACCTCAAGCGCGTGCTGACCAACGTCAAGACCCGCGGCACCTGGGGCGAGGTGCAACTGGCGGCGCTGCTCGAACAACTGCTCACCGCCGGCCAGTACGCGGCCAACGTCGCTGTCCGTCCGGGCAGCGCCGAGCGCGTCGATTTCGCCATCCGCCTGCCCGGGCGCGACGACGGCGCGACGGTCTGGCTGCCGATCGATGCCAAGTTCCCGGTCGAGGACTACCAGCGCCTGCTCGACGCGCAGGAGCCGGCGGCGATCGAGGAAGCGGCGAAGGCGATCGAGACGCGGCTGAAGAACGAGGCGAAGAGCATCCGCGACAAGTACGTGGCGCCGCCGCACACCACCGACTTCGCGCTGCTCTACCTGCCGGTCGAGGGCTTGTACGCCGAGGCGTTGCGCCGGCCCGGGCTGGCCGAGACATTGCAGCGCGAGTACCGGGTCAGCCTGGCCGGCCCGACGACGCTGGCGGCGTTACTCAACAGCCTGCAGATGGGCTTCCGGACGCTCGCCATCGAGCAGCGCTCGGCCGAGGTGTGGGCGGTGCTCGGCGCGGTCAAGAGCGAATTCGGCAAGTTCGGCGAGGCGCTTGCCCATACCCGCAAGAAGCTGGAAGAAGCGAGCAACAGCATCGTCCGCGCCGAGACGCGGACGCGCCAGTTGACGAGAAAACTCAAGGACGTCGAGGCACTGCCGGCCGGCGACGCGCAACAACTGATCGGGGGAGATGAGGATGGCGAAGACGCCTGAACTGGAAGCGGCTTACCGGGCAACGACGTACCGGGTGTTCCTGCCTGGGGGAGTTTTCGAACTGCGCGTTGACCAGCCATCGCCGGCGCTGGCCGAATGGCTGGCGGCAGAGCGGGTGCCGGGCTTCGCGGTGATCACCGCCTTCAATCCGGGCGGGCGGCGGCTCTCCGACGACGACAACCTCGGCCGCCAGTCGGCGCTCGAGTGCGACCTGCTGGAAGGCAACTACGAGCCCTATTCGGCCGAAAACCGGCCCGATGACGCGGCGGCGCCGGTCGAGGAGAGCTGCTTCGTTCCCGACATCACGCGCGAGGATGCGCTGGCGCTGGCCGACGATTACGAACAGAATGCGATCCTCTGCGGGGGCGCGGACGGGATTCCCCGTCTGGCATGGACGGAAGAACTCGAATAATGACGAGCAGGATCGGCCGCTTCGAAATTCGCGGCGAACTGGGGCGGGGCGCGCAGAGCGTGGTTTACCGGGGCTTCGACCCGCAGCTGCAGCGCGAGGTGGCGATCAAGACCCTGCATTTCAGCAATCCCGACCCCGAGCAGAACCGGGTCCTGCTCGACGAGGCGCGCCTGGTCAGCAAGCTGCGCCACGCCAACATCGTGCCGATCTTCGACGCCGGCGAGGAAGGCGGCGACATCTACCTGGTTTTCGAGCTGGTGCCCGGCCAGAGCCTGGCCGATTTCCTGCGCACCGCCGGCACGCTTTCGCCGGTCAAGGCGGTCAGCCTGCTGCGCCCGGTGCTCGACGCGATCGCCCAGGCGCACGCCAACGGCATCATCCACCGCGATCTCAAGCCGTCGAACATCCTGCTCGACGAGAATGGCATGCCGCGGGTCATGGATTTCGGCATCTCGGTCCGCATCAGCGGCCAGAGCGAGCGCCTCGACAAGCTGTCCGGGACGCCCGCCTACATGGCGCCGGAGTACATCCTGAAGCGCGAGGTCGGCGAACGTTCCGACATCTTCGCCGCCGGCCTGATCCTCTACGAGATGCTGGCCGGCCGCCGCGCCGTCCAGGGCAGCAGCCTGCAGGAGATGTTCCGCCGCATCGTCAGCGAGGATCTCCGCCTGCCCGAACAGGTGCAGGTCGACGAGCGCCTGGCCGGTATCCTCTACAAGGCGCTGGCGCGCGATCCGGCGCTGCGCTACCGCACCGTCGGCCAGTTCGCCGAAGCGCTCGACGCCTTCATCGAACCGGAGGCGACGCTGCCCGCCGACGCCAGCGGTCAGGCGACGATCGATTTCCTGCTCCGCCGCATGCGCCACAAGAGCGATTTCCCGGCGCTCTCGGAATCGGTCGGCGCGATCAACCGCATCGCCAACAGCGAGACGGAAAGCGTCAGCCGACTGTCGAACACCATCCTCAAGGACTTCGCGCTGACCAACAAGCTGCTGCGTCTGGTCAATTCGGCCTACTTCCGGCCGGCCGGCGGCGGCAACATCAGCACCGTGTCGCGGGCGGTGGTCGTGCTCGGCTTCGAGACGGTGCGCAACATTGCCATCTCGGTACTGCTCTTCGAGCACCTGCAGAACAAGGGCAGCGTCGGCCAGCTCAAGGAGGAATTCCTGCGCGCCAACCTGGCCGGCATCCTCGCCCGCGATCTCGGTGCCGCGGCGCAGATGCGCGATCTCGAACAGGTCTTCATCTGCGCGTTGTTCCACGGCCTGGGGCGGCTGCTGGCGCAGTACCATTTCCCCGACGAAGCTGCCGAAATCCGCCGCGTCATGGCGCAGAAGGGCGTGCGTGAGGAGGTGGCGGCGCAGCAGGTGCTCGGCATCTCGCTGGAAGAACTGGGGGTGGCAATCGCCCGCCAGTGGGGCTTCCCGCCGCTGATCGTCGGCGCCATGCGGCGCCTGCCGGCGGGCCGGGCGCGCAAGCCGGGCTCGCCGGAAGAGCGGCTGCGGACGCTGGCCGGCATGGCCAACGAGTTGTGCGAGGCGATTGCCCTGGCGACGCCGGAGAACCGCGACCAGGAGTTCCGCAAGATCGTCACCCGTTTCAACGAGGCGATTCCGCTCGACGACGCTCAGGTGATGCAGACGCTGCGGCGGGCGGTCGAGGAGGTCGGCGAACTTGCCCGGATCGTCCATCTGGGGGTGCAGAACACCACCTTTGGCCGGCAGATGCGGCATTTCGCCAAGCTCGCGCAGACCCCAGGCGATGCCGCCGCCAACGGCCAGGCGGAGGAATCGCTTGGTAGCATCGCTCTCGGCGACGATGTTGTGCCGGGCGCCGTCGCCGACGATGGCGCCGTCGTCGGCGTCGATGCGCAGGCGGTGCTGACCGCCGGCATCCAGGATATCAGCAACACGCTGGTCGACGGTTTCAAGCTCAACGACATCCTGCGCATCATCCTGGAAACCATGTACCGGGCGATGGGCTTCAAGCGCGTCATCCTGTGCGTGCGCGATCCGCGCAGCAACACCATGCAGGGGCGTTTCGGCTTCGGCCCGGAGGCCAGCGAACTGGCGCGCGGTTTTCGCTTTCCGCTCAGCTTCACGCCGGACATCTTCCACGCCGCGACTTCGAAAGGCGTCGATATCCTGATCCGCGACATCGACGATCCGAAGATCGCCCAGCGCGTTCCCGTCTGGTACCGCAGCCTGCTGCCGGCGCGTTCCTTCGTCGTCTTTCCGCTCAACCTGAAGGGCAACCCGGTGGCACTGATCTACGCCGATTGCGACGAGGCGGACGGCATCCATATCCCGGAAAAGGAATTGTCGCTGCTGCGCACCCTGCGCAATCAGGCGGTGCTGGCGATCAAGCAGGGCGGATAGCAAAAGCCCGCCGGGAGGCGGGCTGTCGGACGATTCAGGGGCGCTTCACCAGAGTTGCCACCAGGCGGTCTTGCGTTCTATCCCCTCGGTGTAGAAGCGGCTGTTCGGGAAATTCTGCTTCAGCACCCGTTCGGCGTCGTCGCGCAATTCCTTCATTTCCAGCTTTTCGTAAGCAAGGACGAGGATGTACAGCGCTTCCTCGATCGCCGGCGCGCGCGGGTAGGTTTCGACGGCGACCTGCGCCCGGTTGGCGGCGGCAATGTAGGCGCCGCGCTTGATGTAATAGCGGGCGACGTGAACTTCCAGCGAGGCCAGTGCATTGACCAGGTAGTTCATGCGCTTGATCGAGTCCGGCGCGTATTTGCTGTCCGGGAAGCGGGTGACCAGTTCCTTGAACGATTCGAAGGCCTCGCGCGCCGCCTTGGGGTCGCGTTCGGTCAGGTCCTGGTTGCTGATGTGGCCGATCAGGCCGAGATCCTCGTTGAAATTGACGAGGCCCTTCAGGTACATCGCGTAATCGACGGCGGGATGGTTCGGGTGCATCTTGATGAAACGGTCGGCGGCGGCGAGCGCCGATCCCGGTTCGTTCGATTTCCAGTAGACGTAGGCCAGTTCGAGCTGCGCCTGCTGGGCGTAGCGGCCGTAGGGGTAGCGGGCTTCGAGTTTTTCCAGCATCTTGACCGCGATCTCCCACGATCCTTCGGTCTGCGCCTCGCGGGCGGCGGTGTAGAGGCGATTGGCGGACCAGCCAGCGGTTTCGTCTTGTTCGGCCGGTAGCGAACTGCAGCCGGCAAGTACGGCAGCGGCAAGGAGTGCGAGCAGCCAGCGAAGGCTGGCGGCGAAAGTCGGGAATGCAGGTAAACTGCGCATCATGAATGATCCTCTTGAAAACTCGGGCGATTATAGCCCAAGCGAGCCGCTCAAAATGACGGTTCCCGATGTCATGGGCGGTCGCCGGCTCGACCAGGCGCTCGCCGAAATGCTTCCCCAATACTCGCGCAACCGTCTGCAAACCTGGATTCGCGACGGCTGTGTCACGCTCGACGGCGAGCCGGTCGGCGAACCGAAGCGCAAGCTGCTGGGTGGCGAACAGCTATTGCTCGAACTGCCCGACGACGAATTCCTCGGCGCCGAGCAGGCGGAAGACATTCCGCTCGCCATCGTCTACGAGGACGAGGCGCTGCTGGTGATCAACAAGCCGGCAGGGCTGGTCGTCCATCCCGGCAGCGGCAACCGCAACGGTACCCTGATGAACGCGCTGCTGCACCACGTGCCGGGCATCGGCGAGGTGCCGCGGGCCGGCATCGTGCATCGCCTGGACAAGGAAACCAGCGGCCTGCTGGTCGTCGCCAAGACATTGGAAGCGCAGACCGACCTGGTACGGCAGCTGCAGGCGCGCACCGTCAAGCGCCAGTACCTGGCGGTCGCCGCCGGCGTGATCCGGCGCGACGGCGGTGTCGATACGCCGATCGGCCGCCACCCGGTGCATCGCATCAAGATGGCGGTGGTGCCCGAGAGCCGCGGCGGCAAGCCGGCGCTGACCTGGTACCGGGGGCTGGAAATCTATGCTCACAGCACGCTGATTGAATGTTCGCTGGAAACCGGCCGCACCCACCAGATTCGCGTGCATATGGCGTCGATCGGTCACCCGCTGCTCGGCGACCCGGTCTATGGCAAGCGCGATCCGCGGCTGCCGGCTTTCCATCGCCAAGCCTTGCACGCAACCCGGCTCGGTCTGCTGCATCCGGTGAGCGGCCGGCAGATGCAGTGGGAGGTGCCGCTGCCGGAAGACATGCGCGAACTGGTCGATCTCCTGCGCCATGGTTGATTTCCTCGTTCCCGATTGGCCAGCCCCCGCCAACGTTCAGGCGCGGCAGACGCAGCGCGCCGGCGGCGTCAGCCCGGCGCCGTGGGCCAGCCTCAACCTCGGCGATCACGTCGGCGACGATCCGGCGCGGGTCGCCGCCAACCGTTCCCGGCTGCTCGCCGAACTGCCGGCGCCGCCGCTCTGGCTGCGTCAGGTGCATGGCACGGCCGTCGTCGATGCGGCGACATCCGCCGTCGACAGCGAGGCCGACGCCAGCTTTTCCCGCGTTGCCGGCGTCGTCTGCGCGGTGATGACCGCCGACTGTCTGCCGGTCCTCTTCTGCGACCGGGCCGGCAGCGTCGTCGCCGCCGCCCATGCCGGCTGGCGCGGGCTGCTCGCCGGTGTGCTGGAGAGCAGCCTGGCGGCAATGGCGGTGGCGCCGGGCGAGGTGCTCGCCTGGCTCGGTCCGGCGATCGGTCCGGAGTCTTTTGAAGTCGGCGCCGAGGTCCGTGCCGCCTTCGTCGCCCGCGATCCGGCCAGCGCCGCCGCTTTCCGCGCGCACGGCGACGGCAAGTGGCTGGCCGACCTCTATGCGCTGGCCCGGCAGCGTCTAGCGGCGGCCGGCGTCGCCGGGGTCTTCGGCGGTGGCGCCTGCACCTTCGCCGACGGCGAGCGCTACTTCTCCTTCCGTCGCGACGGCGTTACCGGGCGCATGGCCAGCCTGATCTGGCTGGCTTGACGCAGCCAGCCGTTGCTGTTCGCGGAAGGCGCGCCGCTCGCGGCGCACCCGGCTGCCGGCGAAATAGAGGATCAGTCCGCAGGGCAGGGCGCCGTAGAACAGGAAAGAAATGATCCCGGCAACGAGGCTGGCCTCGCTGGCGGCGACCAGGACGGTGACATAGAGCCACCCGATAACGATGATCATGGCTAGGGACATCCGCCGATTCTAAATCGAAAGCGGCCGCCCGGCAGCCGGCAATCACGCTGCTGCTGAAGCGCCGATTTATGCATTGACAGTGCCGGGACGGGTATGGAGAATCCAGAAGCTGAAGCCCACGACAACCAACGAGAAACGGCATTCCATGGCGCAAGGATCGGACAACAACCAGGCATTCCTGGCTTCTGCCATGCAGTTCCTGCAGGCCGGACAAGGCTACGCGCAGCAATTCATGGAACAGTTCAGCAAGCAGGCCGGCATCGCCGACCAAGCCCCGGCGCTTGACCCGCAGGCGCTGACGGCGTTGCAGAAGGAGTTCATGGATCGCCAGATGTCCTTGTGGCAATCCGTGCTCGCCAAGCAGCAGGGCCAGGCGCCCACCTTCGAGGTCCGTCCGGAACCAGGAGACCGCCGTTTCGCAGCGCCGGAATGGCACGAAAGCCCGATCTACGATTACCTGCACCAGGCCTACCTGCTCAACGTCCAGTACCTCAAGGAAATGGTCGAGAAGTTGCCGGCCGACGACGCCAAGGCGCGCGACAAGATGCGCTTCATCGCCCGCCAGATGGCGGATGCGCTGGCGCCGACCAACTTCGCCGCGACCAACCCCGAATTCATCAAGCTGGCGCTGGAAACCAAGGGTCAGAGCATCACCGACGGCATCAACAACCTGATCCGCGACTTCGAGAAGGGGCGCATCTCGATGACCGACGAATCGGTCTTCGAGGTCGGCCGCAACATTGCCACGACCGAAGGCGCCGTCGTCTTCGAGAACGAGGTGATGCAACTGATCCAGTACGCGCCGCTCACCGCCAAGGTGGGCAGCCGGCCGCTGCTGGTGGTGCCTCCGTGCATCAACAAGTTCTACATCATGGACCTGCAGCCGGACAATTCGCTGATCCGCTACATGGTTGACCAGGGCAACACCGTCTTCCTTGTCTCCTGGCGCAATCCGGGCGAAGCGCAGGGTCACCTGGGCTGGGACGATTACCTCGAACAGGGGCCGATCCAGGCACTGAGCGTGGTGCGCGAACTGACCAAAGTCAAGCAGGTCAATGCCCTCGGTTTCTGCGTCGGCGGCACCATCCTGACCTCGGCGCTGGCCGTGCTGAAGGCGCGCGGCGACGACTGCGTCGCTTCGCTGACCCTGCTCACCACCTTGCTCGATTTTTCCGACACCGGCGAGATCGGCCTCTTCATAGACGAACAGGCGCTGACCACGCGCGAGGCGACGATCGGCCAGGGCGGCCTGCTGCCGGCGCGCGACCTGCAGAACACTTTCTCCTTCCTGCGTGCCAACGACCTGGTCTGGAACTACGTCCAGAACAACTACCTCAAGGGCCAGAAGCCGCAAGCCTTCGACCTGCTTTACTGGAACTCGGATTCGACCAACCTGCCGGGGCCGTTCGCCTGCTGGTACATGCGCCACATGTACCTCGACAACAGCCTGCGCGAACCCGGCAAGCTCGCCATGTGCGGGGTCAAGGTCGATCTCGGCCAATTGGCGATGCCGGTCTACCTGCTGGCAACGCGCGAGGACCACATCGTGCCCTGGCAGTCCGCCTACCAGAGCACCCGCATTCTCGGCGGCCAGTGCCGCTTCGTTCTCGGTGCCTCCGGGCACATCGCCGGGGTGATCAACCCGGCGAGCAAGAACAAGCGCAGCTACTGGATCAACGACGACGTCACGACCGACGCCGCGACCTGGCTGGCCGCAGCGGCGGAAATGAAGGGTAGCTGGTGGACCGACTGGTCGACCTGGCTGCAGCAGCACTCCGGAGCACAGCGCGCCGCGCGCAAGATCGGCAATACCAAGTACAAAGCCATCGAGCCGGCACCGGGCCGTTACGTCAAGGAACGTGCGGTCTGATTCCAATAAACCCACGGAGGAGCGGAAAATGTTGCGAGTTGCACTGATTACCGGCGGTATGGGTGGCCTCGGCGAAGCCATCTGCATCAAGATGGCGGGGCTGGGCTACAAGGTGGTGACCACCCATTCGCCCGGCAATGCCAAGGTCGACGAGTGGCTGAAGAACATGAACAACATGGGCTACGGCTTCAAGGCCTATCCCTGCGACGTCACCGACTTCGAATCGGCTAAGGCCTGCGTCGAAACGGTGACCCGCGAAGTCGGGCCGATCGACGTCCTGGTTAACAACGCCGGCATCACCCGCGACATGACCTTCAAGAAGATGACCAAGGCCGATTGGGATGCCGTCATCCGCACCAACCTCGATTCCGTCTTCAACATGACCAAGCAGGTCATGGAAGGCATGATCGAACGCAAGTGGGGACGCGTCATCAATGTCGCCTCGGTCAATGGCCAGAAGGGTGCCTTCGGCCAGACCAACTATTCGGCCGCCAAGGCCGGCATGCACGGTTTCACCAAGGCGCTGGCGCTCGAAGTCGCCCGCCAGGGTGTCACGGTAAATACCATCTCGCCCGGTTATATTGGCACCAAGATGGTCACCGCGATCCCGCAGGACATCCTCGATTCGAAGATACTGCCGCAGATTCCGGTCAGCCGCCTGGGCAAGCCCGAAGAAATCGCCGGCCTCGTCGCCTACCTCGCTTCCGATGAAGCGGCGTTCGTGACCGGGGCCAACATCTCCATTAATGGCGGTCAGCACATGTACTGACCGGCGTTTTTCAACCCCGCTTCAACAAAAAAGGAAGGAAACATCATGACGCAACGTGTCGCTCTCGTTACCGGTGCCATGGGTGGTCTCGGTACCGCCATCTGCCAACAACTGGCCAAGGCCGGTCACAAGGTGGTCGCCGCCTACCATCCCCAATTCGACAACAAGGACGCCTGGCTGGCCGAGATGTCCGCTGCCGGTTTCAACGATTTCGTCTGCGTCGCCGGTGACGTTTCCGTCCTCGAAGACTGTCAGAAGATGGTTGCCGAAGCCGAAGCCGCCTGCGGCCAGGTCGACATCCTGATCAACAATGCCGGCATCACCCGTGACCGCATGTTCGCCAAGCTGGAAAAGGATGGCTGGGATGCCGTCATCTCGACCAACCTGACCTCGCTGTTCAACATGACCAAGCAGGTTTCCGCCAAGATGGCCGAACGTGGCTGGGGCCGCATCATCAACATCTCGTCGGTCAACGGCGTCAAGGGCCAGGCTGGCCAGACCAACTACTCGGCTGCCAAGGCCGGCGTCATCGGCTTCACCAAGGCGCTGGCCGCCGAACTGGCTGCCAAGGGCGTCACCGTCAACGCGATCGCCCCGGGCTACGTGGCGACCAAGATGGTCATGGCGATCAAGCCGGAAGTGCTGGAAACCATCGTCGCCTCGGTGCCGATGAAGCGCCTGGCCAAGCCGGAAGAAATCGGCTTCGCCTGTGCCTACCTGTCCGACGAACTGTCCGGCTTCACCACCGGCGCGACGATCAACGTCAACGGCGGCCTCTACTACCAGTAAGAAGCCCGCGCAGGAAGCGAAAAGGGCGCCTTGGGGCGCTCTTTTTTTCCGTTATAATGCTGCGCTGCACATAAATTTTCTCTTGAGGCTCCAGCATGTCCGAACCGGTTCGCCTGATCAAGAAATACCCCAATCGCCGCCTCTACGATACCAAGACAAGCGCATACATCACACTGGGGGACGTCAAGGAACTGGTGCTCAAGTTCGAACCGTTCAAGGTGCTCGATGCCAAGTCCGGCGAGGACCTGACCCGCAGCATCCTGCTGCAGATCATCCTGGAAGAGGAAACCGGCGGCGTACCGCTGTTCTCCTGCGAACTGCTCTCCGGCTTCATCCGTTTCTACGGCAGCACCTCGCAGAGCATGCTCGGCAAGTTCCTCGAGAACAACATGAAGACCTTCGTCGATTTCCAGCAGAAGGTGCAGGAGCAGTCCCGCTCGCTGTACGGCGGCTCGGACACGGCTAGCGTGCAGGCCGATTTCTGGAACCAGTTCCTGACCTTCCAGCAGCCGGCGATGCAGAACATGATGACGGCCTACATGGACCAGTCGAAGAAAATGTTCCAGTCGATGCAGGACCAGTTGCAGTCGCAGACGCGGACGATGTTCGGCGGTCTGGGAACGCCGGACATGCCGGAAAAGAAATAGTCGGGAAGGTTTTCCCGGCGCCAGAAAAAAACGGCCGCATTCGCGGCCGTTCTGCTGTCGGGGCTGGCTGACGCTCAGGAACGCGGCCCGCGGTCGTCGCGCTTGCCCGGTCCGCGCTGCTTCATGTCGGCAAGCTGCTTTTGCTGTTCCGGCGTCAGCAGGCCCATGATCTGCCGCTCGGTCTGCAGGCGCGCCATCTCCATGTCGGCGCGCTGGCCGGCGATGCGGTCGACCAACTGCTTGGCCTTGGCTTCGCTGAAGTCGGGGGCGGCCTTGAGGGCGCGCAGCTCGTCTTCCGACTTGCGCAGCGACTTCATCTGCTCGCGCATCTTCGGCGCCTGGGCGTGCATGATCTCGAAGATCTTGTCGTCCTGCGCTTCGCTCAGGTTGAGCCGGTGCAGGCCGCGCATCGCCATCATGCCGCCGCCGTGCATCATCGCTCCCTGTTTCATCGACGCGCCGCGCATGCCGTCGCGGGCATCGCAGCCGCCTTTGCCGCCCTGGAAGGCCATTGCGCTCAACGGAACGGCGAGGGCAAGGGCACTGGCGGCGAGGAAGCGTTTGCTGGTGATGTCGAAAAGGTTCTTCATGATGTTCTCCTGTCGGTGAGCCGGAAACGTTCCGGCGACAGGAGCAGGTTACGGAGATTGGCGTTAGCTGTCGTTTTCCAGATGTAAGGATTCATTTCAGTCGGCGAGCGGCGGGAAGGCGTCGAGCGCGCTGGCCAGGCTGGCCACCGTGCGCGCCGGCGCCTGCAGCTTGTCGAGACCGAAGAGGCCGAGGCGAAACGTTCTGAAACCCTCCGGCTCGTCGCACATCAGCGGCACGCCGGTGGCGCTCTGGATGCCCTGGGCGAGGAACTTGCGGCCGTTCTGGATATCCGGGTCGGTGGTGTAGCTGACGACGACGCCCGGTGCCTCGAAGCCCTCGGCGGCGACGCTGGGGAAACCGCGTTCGACGAGCAGGGCGCGCGCCTGTCGGCCGAGTTCCCACTGTTCGGCGCAGACCTGCGCGAAGCCGCGCGCCTCGGTCGCCTGCATCGCCTGGCAGACGGCGGCCAGGGCGTCGGTCGGCATCGTCGCGTGATAGGCGTGGCCGCTGTTCTCGTAGGTTTCCATGATCTGCAGCCATTTCTTCAGGTCGCAGGCGAAGCTGCTGCTGGTCGTCGCGTCGATGCGCGCCCGGGCGCGTTCGCCGAGGGCGATCAGGGCGCAGCACGAGGGGCCGCTCCAGCCCTTCTGCGGGGCGCTGATCAGGACGTCGACGTTGTTCGCCGCAATGTCCACCCAGACCGTGCCGGAGGCGATGCAGTCGAGCACGAATAGGCCGTCGACGGCGCGCACCGCGGCGCCGACGGCGCGCAGGTAATCGTCGGGCAGGATCATGCCCGACGAGGTTTCGACGTGCGGCGCGAACACCACTTCGGGGCGCTCGCGTTCGATGGTGGCGAGAACCTCAGCGAGCGGCGGCGGCGCGAACGGCGCCTGCGCCCCACTGCCTTGCTGGCGGGCCTTGAGGACGATGCTCTCGGACGGGATGCGGCCCATGTCGAAGATCTGCGTCCAGCGGAAGCTGAAGAAGCCGTTGCGGATCACCAGCGCCTTGCGATTCGTCGCGAACTGGCGGGCCACCGCTTCCATGCCGTAGGTGCCGCCGCCCGGGACGAGGACGCTGGCCTGGGCGTTGTAGGCTTTCTTGAGGATGCGCGAGATTTCCCGCATGACGCCCTGAAAACGCTGCGACATGTGGTTCAGCGCGCGGTCGGTGTAGACCACGGAGTATTCGAGCAGGCCGTCGGGATCGGGCTGGGGGAGCAGGGCGGGCACGGTGTTCTCCTGTAAGCGTTGAGCAGTTGGCGAGGATAACGCCGGCCGGCCGCGCCGGCTAGCCCGGCGTTTCCGCGTGCGGCCGGTCGCTGACGATGCTGCCGTCGACCAGTTCGACGATGCGGTCGCAGCGTGCGGCCAGTCGCGGGTCGTGGGTGACGATCAGGAAGCTGGTGCCTTCGCGCTGGTTCACCTCACGCAGCAGCGCGAAGATGTCGTCGGCGGTATGGGTGTCGAGGTTGCCGGTCGGCTCGTCGGCGAGCACCAGCGCCGGCCGCATGGCCAGCGCGCGGGCGATTGCCACGCGCTGCTGCTGGCCGCCGGAGAGTTTGCTGGCCGGGTGGTTGGCTCGATCGGCGAGGCCGACGCCGGCGAGCAGCGCGGCCGCCCGCTCGCGCATCGCTGCGTCGGGGCGGCCGCGGTCGACGAGCAGCGGCATCATCACGTTCTCCAGCGCGGTGAACGCCGGGATCAGCAGGTGGTGCTGGAAGACGAAGCCGATGCGCTGGCCGCGCAGGCGGGTGATTTCGCCTTCGGGCAGGGTGCTGGTTTCGTCGCCGTCGATGAACAGGTGGCCGCCGCTCGGCCGGTCGAGCAGGCCGATCAGGTTGAGCAGGGTGCTCTTGCCGGAACCGGAGGGACCGATCAGGGCGGCGAATTCGCCGCGCTGCAGCGTCAGGTCGATGCCGTGCAGGACTTCCAGCTCGCTGTCGCCGCTCTGGTAGGACTTGCGGATGCCGCTCAGGCGGAGGACGGGGTCAGCCACGGATCGCCACCACCGGATCGAGCGCCGCCGCACGCCGCGCCGGCATCAGCGCCGCCAGCACGCCGACCAGCGTGGCGCCGCCGGCGGCGATCAGCACCAGGCTGCCCGGCACCTCAATCATGAACATCGGCGTGCCGTCGGCATTGACCGCCAGCGTCCGCCACAGCGCGAGGAACAGGCTGGCCAGCAGCGAACCGAGCAGCGAGCCGAGCAGGCCGACGATGCCGCCCTGCAGCAGGAAGGTGCGCAGCAACTGGCCGCGCGTCGCGCCCATCGCGCGCAGGATGCCGATCTCGCGGGCGCGCTGGACGACCGAGACGACCAGCACGCTGGCGATGCCGAAGGCGGCCGAGAGGGCGACGAAGAAACGGATCACGTTGCTCGACACGCGCTGCGAGGTGAGCGCGGTGAAGAACTGGGCGTTGGTCTTGATCCAGCTGTCGGCGACCAGCCCGGTCTCGGCGGCGATGCGCTGGGCGAGCGCCTCGGCGCCGTACATGTCGTGCACCGCGAGGTCGATGCTGGAAACGCCGCCGACCAGGTCGAGCAGGCTCTGCGCGGTGCGCAGGCCGACATAGACGTTGCGTCCGTTGGCGGTCTTGTTGCCGAGATCGAAGAGGCCGGTGATGGTCAGCGTGTCGCCGGCGCCGCTGGCGGTGCTGATGCGCAGCTTGTCGCCGAGCGTGGCGCCGAGGTCGCGCGCCAGCTCGGTGCCGATCACCGCCTCGCCGGCGCGCACGCGCAAGGCGCCGGCGACGATCTTCTGGTCGAGTTCGATGACGCGGGTGTAATGCTCGGGTTCGATGCCGATCAGCGTGATCGACTTGTTGGCGTCGCCGCGCACGGCGAAGGCCGGGCCGGAAGCGACCGGCGAGACGGCGGCGACTTCCGGCAGTTTTTCCAGGCGGCCGCGCAGCGCCTGCCACTGGTCGATCGAGCGCAGCCGCTGCGCCTGGATCTGCACCAGCGCCTGCGCCGGGTCGCGCTGCGGGCGGGCGACTTCCTCCGCCGGCAGGATCACCAGATGCGCCTGCGAACTCAGCGTGCGCTTGACCAGATTGGCCTGCAGACCGGAGAGCAAGGCCGACATGAAGACGATGACGGCGACGCCGACTCCGACGCCGACGATGATCAGCAGGCTCTGCGTCCGCCCCTCGCGCAGGAAGCGCGTGGCGGCGATCCACTCGAAGGGCAGCCAGGGATGCATCGCTCAGCCCGGCAGTCTGGCCCGCACCCGGTCGCCGGCGGCGACGCGCGGATTGGTCGCCGGCACCACCAGGTCGCCGGCGGCCAGTCCGGACCGCACCTCGACTTCGCCGGCACTGCGCAGACCGGGCTGCAGCGGCTGGCGCACGGCGCGGCCGTCGCGCACGACCAGCGCCCAGGCGTCGCCGGCATTGCCGCGCAGGCCTTCGAGCGGCAGCAGGACGGCCTGCGGGCGGCTGCCGGTGGCGATGTCGATCGATACCGTCATGTCCTGCTTCAGGTAGTCCGGCGGGTTGTCCACGCGCAGCCGCACTTCGACCGAACCGCGCTGGGCGTCGACGACCGGGCCGATGAACGAGACGCGGGCCGGGAAATTGCGGTCCGGCCAGGCATCGGCGGAAACCGTCGCAGTCTGGTCGAGCGCCAGCAGGCGCAGGTTCTTCTCGTCGATCTGCACGATCAGTTCGGTGACGCCGGCTGGCGACAGGCTGAGCAGGGTCTTGCCCGGCTGTACGCTGTCGCCCGGTTCGACCTGGCGGGCGAGGATGGTGCCGGCGCGCGGGGCGACGATGCGGCTGTAGGCGAGCTTCGCCTCGGCGACGGCGAGGGTGGCGCGCGCCTGGTCGACGGCCGCTTCGGCGAGCTTGAAGTCGGCGCCGCCGCTGGCGTTGCTCTGCGCCTGCAGGCGGCTCGATTGCGCCTGGCTTTCGGCGACGGCCAGCGCGCGGCGCGCGTCGTCGAGCTGGTTGGGGCTGTAGAAACCCTTGGCGACCAGCGCCTCGACGCGCTCGAACTGGCGTTTCGCCTGGGTCAGGTTGGCTTCCGCCTGGCGGATCGCTTCGCGGGCCAGCGGCTCGCCGAGCAACTGCAACTGGCGCACGCGCAGCTCGGCCTGCGCCAGCTGGGCGCGCGCCTGGGCGGCGGCGGCCTGCAGTTCGCGCTGGTCGAGTTCGATCAACAGGTCGCCGGCGGCGACGCCCTGGCCTTCGACGACATGCACGGCACGCACTTGCGCGCTGACCTGGGCGGCCAGTTCGCTGCGCTGCGGCGAACGGACGCGGCCGCTGGCGACCACCGACTGGCGCATCTCGCCCTGGCGGACGACGACGACATCGACCGCGCTGCCGAACAGCGGGCGCAGCAGGAAGACGGCGAGCAGCCCGAACAGCAGCAACAGCGGCACGAGGATCAGCGGGCGGCGCAAGGGGGCAAGGGAAAGGCGGGGCATGGCCGGAATCAGTGAAAGCTTATATGGCAGTCGCGCATGGTAACCGCAAACCGCTCACCATGGGCCGGGGTTGTCGTCGCCGTAGCCGGCGAAACGCCGTTCGAGGAAGTCGATGAAGACGCGTACCTTGGCTGAGAGCAGGTGGCGCTGCGGGTAAACGGCGTGGATGTCGGCGGCGCTGCCGGCCCATTCCGGCAGGATGCGCACCAGGCGGCCGCTGCGCAGGTCGGCGGCGATGTCCCATTCCGAGCGCAGGACGATGCCGTGCCCGGCCAGCGCCCAGTCGACGGCGATCTCGCCGTGGTTGACGGCAAGCGGGCTGCGCACCTTGACCGTCACCTGCGTGCTGCCGTCGGTCAGCTGCCAGTTGTTGAAGGCGCGCTCGTGTTCGCGGATGACGATGCAGTCGTGTTCGGCTAGCTCGCGCGGGGTCTGCGGCGTGCCGCGGGCGGCGAGATAGGCAGGGGCGGCACAGAGCAGGCGCCGGTTGGCGGCGATGCGGCGGGCCAGGATGCGGGCGTCCGGCGGCGGCCCGAAGCGGATGCCGATGTCGAGCGCGTGCTCGGTCAGGTCGAGGGCGCGGTCGGCGAGATGGAGGATGACCTCGACGTCCGGCCAGTCGCGGACGAAATCGGAGATCGCCGGACCGAGATGGCGCCGGCCGAAGCCGAAGCCGGCGCCGATGCGCAGCAGGCCCTGCGGCTGTTCGCGGCTGGCCGAAAGCGAGCGCTCGAGGCGTTCGATGTCGCGCAGGATGGCTTCGCCGTCCTCCAGGTAGCGTTCGCCTTCCGGCGTCAGGCTCAGGCGCCGCGTCGTCCGGTTGAGCAGGCGCACGCCAAGCCGGCGTTCCAGCGCCGCCAGGCGGCGACTGACCGCCGGCGGCGTCACGCCGAGCGCCTGCGCCGCCGCCGCCAGGCTGGGCTGGCGGGCGAGCAGGCTGAAGAAGGCGAGGTCGGGAATGTCGGTCATTCGTTACCTGTACGCAATAATCAATTGATCGATGCGCCATTGTATCGATGATGTGGATGAATATCATGGGTCGTCCCGTCACCCGCTCCTGCCCCAAATGCACCTGCTACCGTTCGCCGACCTCTTCCTCGCCCTCTGTCTCGGCGCCGCGCTCGGCTTCGTCGGCGGCCTGTTCGGCATCGGCGGCGGCATCGTCGCCATTCCGCTGTTCGTGCTGGCTTTCGCGATGGACCAGGCGACCGCGCAGGGGACGGCGCTGGTGCTGATGGTGCCCAATCTGCTGATCGGCTGGTGGCGTTACAGCCAGAAGCACCCGGTCGGCTGGCGCGCGGCGCTGGCGATCGCCGCACCGGCAACGCTGACCACCTGGGCCTTGGCGCGCTTTGCGACACGTCTCGACGGGCACTTGCTCGGTCAGATGTTCAGTGTCTTCCTCGGCCTGCTTGCGCTGCGCCTGCTGTGGCAGGGGCGGGGTGGCCGCCAGCCGGTCAGCGGGGCGCCGCTGCGGGCAGCCGCGTTGCCGCTGGTCGGCGTTGCCGGTGGCAGCAGCATGGGCCTGCTCGGCATCGGCGGCGGGCTCGTCGCCACGCCGCTGCTTGCCGGCTGGCTCGGCCAGCGCCAGACGGTGGCGCAGAGCCTGGCGCTGGCGCTGGTCGCACCGAGTTCGCTGGTGGCGCTCGGCGCCTACGCCGGCGCCCAGCGCGTGGACTGGAGCCTCGGTCTGCCGATGGCGCTCGGTGGCACGCTCACCGTCGCCGCCGGCGTCGCGCTCGCCCACAAACTGCCGGAACGGCGGATGCGCGCCGCCTTCGCCTGGATGCTGCTGGCCACTGCGCTGTGGCTGGCGCTGGCGCCGCGTTGAGGCAGGCGAGCCTGTCATGGGATGGAAGGGGCTATCATGTTACTGCGCAATGACGAATGGGTTATCGGGGCGGGCGGCAGGTGAGCACTGGCAAGAAGGGCTGAATGTCGGCCATCGCAATTTGCAATAAATCGCAGTTTGCTATAAATTGAGCATGAAGCTGATATCGAACAAGGCACTGCGGGATTTCGCGATCAGGCATCCGGACGCCGATGCCCCGCTGCAGAATTTCAGTGGCTTGGTGGAAAAAGGCCGTTTTGCCAGCTACGCCGAGCTGAGACTGACGTTCGGCAGTGTGGATAAGGTCGGCGAACGTTACGTGTTCAATATCGGTGGCAACAAATATCGCTTGATCGCCGCCATTGCCTTCGCGCCGCAACTGTTCTGGATCAAGGCTGTGCTGACCCATGCCGAGTACGACAAAGGAGGCTGGAAATGAGTGTTGATGAGTTGCTGGCCCCCTGGCAGACGGTCAATGCAGCCCTCGGTTTGTCCGGTCCGGTGCGCGACGAAGCGCATCATGCGCAGTTGCTGGCATTTGTGGACGAGGCGTTTGCACGGTTTGGTAATGACGATCAACACCCGATTTTCACGCTGGTTGCCCTGGTTGCCGACCGCATCCGTGAATACGAAGACCGCGTGCATCCTTGGCCGGATAACTCCACACCGGCCAGCCGTCTGGCTTTCCTGATGGAAAGCCATGGGCTGAATCAGAAGGACCTGCCCGAGGTGGCAACGCAGTCGGTGATTTCCGAAATCCTGTCGGGCAAGCGTCGGATCAATCTTCGTCAGGCCGCTGCTTTGGCCAAACGCTTCGGTATTCCGCTCGACCTGTTTGTCGACTGAAAGTCGGTAGGGCTGGCGCTCAGCGCCAGCCTTCAACCGCCATCTTGCGGCGCAGGAAGGCGATCTGCGTCTGCAGCGGCAACTGCTTGGGACAGAAGTCGTGGCAGCCGAGCAGGCTCATGCAGCCGAAGACGCCGTTGTCGTCGCCGATCAACTCGTAGAAATCGGCGTCGCTGCGCGTGTCGCGCGGGTCGAGGCGGAAGCGGGCGATCTTGTTGAGGCCGACGGCGCCGACGAAGTCCTCGCGCATCTGCGCCGTGCCGCAGGCGGCGATGCAGCAGCCGCATTCGATGCAGCGGTCGAGTTCGTAGATCGCTTCGGCAAGCGCCGGTTCCATGCGCGCTTCGAGGGCGTCGAGGTCGACCGGCTGTGTCTGGGCGATCCAGGTCTGCAGACGTTCGGCGGTGCCGCGCATCCACTTGCCGGTGTTTACCGAAAGGTCGCCGATCAGTTCGAAGAAGGGCAGCGGCGCCAGCACGATGCGCGGGCCGCAGTCGCGGGTCAGGGTGCGGCAGGCGAGCGCCGGCCGGCCGTCGACCAGCATCGCGCAACTGCCGCAGATGCCGGCGCGGCAGACGAAGTCGAACTGCAGCGAGGGGTCCTGGCTGGCGCGGATTTCGTTGAGCGCGATGAACAGCGTCATGCCGTCGCTTTCGTCGATCGCGAAATCCTGCAGATAGGGCGCGATTTCCGGCGTCGCCGGGTTATAGCGCAGGATCTGCAGGGTCAGGCGGCGGGGCCGCGACGGGCGGGCGGAGTGGCGCAGCAGCGGGATCATGCGGGGTCTCCGAGGCGGGCGTTGGCGCCGCGCAGGTGTGGCGGCAGCAGGTCGCGGAAGGGTAGCAGGGCATCCTGCACGGTGTGGCGGTCGGCGCCGGCGAGGCGGGCGCGGATGGCGTCGACTTCAGCTTGGCGGGCGGTGGTCAGCGGGTGTTCGATGGCGTCGCGGGCGCCGTAGCCGCGCCAGCCGGGCGGCAGTTCCATGCGCGTGACGTCGAGCGCCTCGTAGGCGAGCGCCGGCAGCGTCAGCTCGGGGTCGGGCCAGGTGGCCAGCGTGCGTTTCAGCCAGTCGGCGTCGTTGCGCCGCGGAAAGTCCTCGCGGTAGTGGGCGCCGCGGCTTTCGGTGCGCTGCAGGGCGCCCCAGGCGACGCACAGCGCCAGCTTGAGCATCTTCCGCAGGCGCCAGGCCTGCGTCAGCTCCGGGTTGGCGCCCGGCCGGCTGCTGCGCAGGCCGAGGTCCAGGCTGCGCCGCAGCAGGCCCTGCAGGGCGTCGACCGCGGTGTGCAGCGTATCGCCGTGACGGACGATGCCGACGCGGGCGGTCATCGTCGCCTGCATCTCGCGCAGCAGCAGGGCGGCGTTTTCCTTGCCGCGGCTTTCGGCGATGCCGGCGAATTCGGCCTGCGCCCGCTCGAAACAGCGGCGGATCAGGGCGGTCGAGACGGTCAGCTCGCCGGCCGGCGTGGCGCAGAAATCGGCGATCGCCTCGCCGACGATCATCCCGGAAACCACCGTTTCGGCGACCGAATTGCCGCCCAGCCGATTGAAGCCGTGCAGGTCCCAGCAGGCCGCCTCGCCGCAGGCGAACAGGCCCTTGAGGCCGCGCGCCGCGCCGTGCGCGTCGGTGCGGATGCCGCCCATCGAGTAATGCTGGGCCGGGCGCACCGGTATCCACTGCTTGGCCGGGTCGATGCCGAGGAAGTACTGGCTGATTTCCTTCACTTCGCGCAGCTTGCGCTCGATGTGGGCGGCGCCGAGCAGCGTGATGTCGAGCCACAGGTGCTCGCCGTACGGGTGGGCGACCCCCTTGCCGGCGCGGATGTGCGCTTCCATGCGCCGCGAGACGACGTCGCGCGACGCCAGTTCCTTCTTCTCCGGCTCGTAGTCGGGCATGAAACGGTGGCCGTCGACATCGCGCAGCAGGCCGCCGTCGCCGCGGCAACCCTCGGTAACCAGGATGCCGGCGGGAAAGATGGCGGTCGGGTGGAACTGCACCGCCTCCATGTTGGCGAGCGGCACGACGCCGGTGTCGAGGGCGATGGCGGCGCCGATCCCTTCGTTGATCACGGCGTTGGTGGTGACCTGGTAGAGGCGGCCGAAACCGCCGCTGGCGATGCAGGTGGCGCGCGCGACGTAGGCGCACAGGCGGCCGTTGGTCAGGTCGCGGACGATGGCGCCGTGGCAGCGCTCGCCGTCGTGGATCAGCGCCACCGCCTCGCGCCGTTCATGGACCGGGATGCCGGCGGCGATGCTCTGGTCGCTGACCGTGTACAGCATGGCGTGGCCGGTGCCGTCGGCGACGTAGCAGGTGCGCCACTGGCGGGTACCGCCGAAATCGCGGGCGGTGATCAGGCCGTGGGCGGCGGCGGGTTCCTCGATCACGACCGGCTTGCCGTCGACGATCGCGGTCCGTGCGCCGGCCTCGACGCGGTTCCACGGCACGCCCCAGGCGGCCAGTTCGCGCACCGCCTTGGGCGCGACATGGGCAAACAGGCGCGCCACTTCCTGGTCGCAGCCCCAGTCGCTGCCGCGCACGGTGTCCTCGAAATGCACGTCCTCGTTGTCGCCGGCACCGCGCGCCGCGTTCGCCAGGCTGGCCTGCATGCCGCCCTGGGCAGCGGCCGAGTGCGAGCGCTTGGGCGGCACCAGGCTGAGGACGATCACCTCGCGGCCGCGTTTCCTCGCCGCCAGCGCGGCGCGCAGTCCGGCCAGTCCGCCGCCGATGACGAGGACGTCGCTATGGATGATTTCCATCGTCAGCTCCGCGCGGGCTCGGCGCTGGGCGGCGGCTGGTAGCGTTCGCCGGCGTGCGCGGCGTGGTTGCGGCCGAGATCGGCATAGGCGAGCAGGGTGACCAGGCCGAGGGTGACGAAGAAGGCGGTAAACACGTGGCGCACCCGGCGCAGGCGCAGTCGGCCGCGGTTCGGGGCGTCGCCGACAAACCAGCCCCACTTCAGCGCCAGGCGGTAGAGGCCGATGCCGCCATGGACTTCGGCGGTGAACAGCAGGGCCAGGTAGATCGGCCACATGCGCCCGCTCCAGACGCGGTCGGCCGATTCGTAGGGGCCGATCAGCGCCGGCTGGCTGAGCATGTCGTAGAGGTGGATGGTGGTCAGGAAGAAGAGGATGAAGCCGCTCACCACCTGTAGCCACCACAGGCTGGTATCGACGTGGCGCAGGCGTCGGCGGTGGGCGGCAAAGGCGCTGTGCTGGCGATAGCTGGCGGGAAACTTGCGCAGCGCCAGCCAGGCGTGGACGATCAGCAAGCCGGTGACGCCGGCGGCGACCAGCGAAACCAGCCACGGATGCGGCGTGCCGAACAGCCATTCGCCTTCGAAGAAGCGGGCGACGCGGTAGAACATTTCCTCGCTGACCAGGATGCTGGCGACGAAAGCCATGTGAGCGACCAGGAAGAGCGCCAGGGCGAGGCCGGAAATCCCCTGCAGCAGGTCGAGCCGGGCCGGCCAGCGGCTGGCGGTCAGAGCTTGGCTCTGGCCCTGGTGTTGCAGCCTGGCGCTGGGCGGGGCGAGGCCGTCCGGTTCGACCGGCAGCGGCGGTAAGGTGGGCTTGGCGTATTGGCGCATGGCTGACTTCCTCTCGTTGGGCTCGCGCTGCTTGTCGTTATGAGCCAAATCTAGCATGAAAAAGCGTGAGTTTCGCCAAAATATTGTGCGCTGCAGCAAGTGCAATAATCTGGATTATCGAATGTTTGCGGATTGTTTCGCGAAACATTGCTGCAATGCACCACAGCGGGGCGAAGTCGCCGGCTGTGGCTTCTGTTAAGATGCCGCGGGCCGCAGCCGCTTCTTTTTTCGTTCGCCCGACCATCGCCTTGTCTACCCTCCAGGAAATCTTCGCCCCCGACGGCCCGTTCGCCCGCGCCATCGACGGTTATCGCGTGCGCCCGCAGCAGGTCGAGATGGCCGAGCGCATCGCGGCGGCGATCAAGGACAACGCGGTGTTCATCGCCGAGGCCGGCACCGGCACCGGCAAGACCTTTGCCTACCTGGTGCCGGCGCTCAAATCGCACGGCAAGGTGATCGTCTCCACCGGCACCAAGACCCTGCAGGACCAGCTCTTCAACAAGGACATCCCCACCGTCCGCGCCGCCCTCAAGGCCCCGGTCAAGGTGGCCCTGCTCAAGGGTCGGGCCAACTACGTCTGCCCCTACCACCTGGACCGCTCCCTGCTCGACGGCCGCTTCCAGAACCGGGAGGACGTGGCCTACATCCAGAAGATCGCCCGCTTCGCCAAGGAAACCCGCAGCGGCGACAAGGCCGAGTGCCTGGACGTGCCGGAAAATGCCACGGCCTGGATCATGGCCACCTCCACCCGGGAGAACTGCCTGGGCCAGGAGTGCCCCCACCACAAGGAATGCTTCGTCCTGCAGGCGCGCAAGGAAGCCCTCTCGGCGGACGTGGTGGTGGTGAACCACCACCTTTTCTTCGCCGACGTCATGCTCAAGGACGAAGGCATGGCCGAACTGCTGCCGGCCTGCAACGCAGTGATCTTCGACGAGGCCCACCAGCTGCCGGAAACCGCCAGCCTCTTCTTCGGCGACAGCTTCTCCACCTCCCAGGTCCTGGACCTGGCCCGGGACGCCCGCAGCGAGGGCCTGGCCAGCGCCCGGGACTGCCTCGACCTGCAGGAGGCCACCCGCATCGTGGACAAGGCCGCCAAGGACCTGCGCCTCACCGTCGCCGTGGAGCCGGCCCGCTACGCCTGGAGTCAGCTCGAAGGCAACGCCCAGTTCCTCGACGGCCTCAGCAATCTGGAAAAGGAACTGGAGCTGCTCAACGCCATCCTGGAAAACCAGGCCGAGCGCAGCGAGGGCCTGGAGAACTGCTGGCGGCGCAATGGCGAACTGCTGCAGCGCCTCGTCCAGTGGCGCCAGGAGCAGCCCGGGGTGGTGCGCTGGGGCGAGGCCTTCAACCATTCCCTGCAGCTCAACGCCACCCCCCTGGATGTGGCCCGCCTCTTCCGCAAGCAGCTGGACGGCCATCCCCGGGCCTGGATCTTCACCTCCGCCACCCTGGCGGTGCAGGCCGACTTCTCCCACTACTGCAACGAGCTGGGCCTGTGGGACGCCGAATCGGCCCGCTGGGAAAGCCCCTTCGACTACGGCCAGCAGGCCGTGCTCTACGCCCCCCGGGACATCCCCGACCCCAACCTGCCCGGCTTCACCGAAGCCGTGGCGGCGGCCGCCTGGCCCGCCCTCCAGGCCTGCGGCGGCGGCGCCTTCTTCCTGCGCACCTCGCTCAGGCCCATGC
>OFJB01000021.1_pt1 | contig 136065 bp, 128 predicted proteins | sample 1775081 | NCBI WGS metagenome assembly OFJB01 (sample SAMN08195771, study PRJEB24354) | sludge metagenome | isolation source: initial sludge from phenol fed wastewater aerobic bioreactor | place: India: Nagpur | collected 2016-06-05 | reverse complement strand
GGAGTACTTCGCCTGGCCGGTACCGCCGGTGATAACCAGCGATGCGGCTCCCGCCTCGACGCTGCTGCGTCGCGAGGTCTACACCAAGGGCTCCGGGGGCAAGATCATGGTGCAGAAGTTCCTGGCCTGGGCCACCAACAAGGCCGACCGTGGCTACGCCGAATATGTGGTGGCCTACGTGAACTTCTCCTCCGGGCGCAAGGATCCGCTGAGCACGGAGGTTCGAATCAGCGCCTCTTCTGATCAGGCCTTGGCCATGTTCGACGCCCTGGTTGCCGACAAGGTGAAGTCGGGCTGGCAGCAGGTCGGTGCCGAAGCCTGAGGCCGTCCCCGCCAGGTTGAGCACGCCCGCAGAGCCAGGGGCAGCGCGCACTTCCGCGCGGCCTGGCTGGACGGCGGCCTGGTCCAGCGGTGCCCTTCGACAGGCTCAGGGCACGGATGGTGGCGCGTGGTGAGTGACAAGGGCGAGCCGATCGGCACGATGCGGGATGGGAGTCTAAACCGGTATCGCAGGATGGGTGTCGGTGGCGCGATCGGTGGTCGCCCCGCCCCATGCAGGCTTCACGGGGCTTTCATGGTTGCTTCATAGAACCGGGATTCGATGGGGACATCGTCATCTCGGAGGTCCCCATGTCCGTCAACACCGATTCGGAGCACCGTCGCCCCAGTCGAGCCCGGCAGCGCCTGCGCGACATGCGTCGCACGACGCTGGTTCGGCGCATCGTTCAACTGGCCTTCGCGGTCCTCATCGTGGTGATCGCCGTCAAGCATCAGACCGAACAGGCCGCCGGTGCTGCCTCGGTGGATGCCTTGTGCCCCTTCGGTGCGGTGGAGACCTTGATCACCTGGCTGACCACGGGAGCATTGATCACTAAGATCCACTCCTCGAATCTCATCTTGGGCTTGGCGGTCCTGATTGCCATCCTGGTGGCCGGAAATGCCTTCTGCGGCTGGATCTGCCCGCTGGGGACCGTCCAGGACTGGCTTGGGAAGGTGGCCCGGGCCCTGCACCTGCCGCAGTGGCATCCCTCCGAACGGATCGATCAGGTCCTGCGTAACGGGCGTTTCGCGGTGTTGGGATTGGTGATCGTGATGAGTTCGATCACCGGTCAACTGTGGTTCGCTGACTACGACCCCTATGTGACCATCTTCGGGCTGCGCTGGATGTTCGAATGGAACGAGGCGATCGCGATCGCGGTGGGCATCACCGCGGCGGTTCTGATCGGTTCGCTGTTCGTTGAGCGACTGTGGTGTCGCTATCTGTGCCCGCTCGGGGCGGTGTTCTCCGTGCTTGGTCGATTCAGCTTCCTGCGCATTCGACGAAACGCCGACGTCTGCACCGACTGCACGCTGTGCGACAAGCCATGCCCGGTGGGCATCACCGTCTCCCAGGCCGACCCTGCCGTCCATCCAGACTGCGTGGGCTGCCTGGACTGCGTCGCGGCCTGCCCGGTGCGGGGCGCCCTGACTGTCGGGCCACCTGTCGCGGTGGCCACGTTGCTCAAGACCGATCAAAGGAACCGATGATGAAGAAAGCGTTTGTTCTGCTGTTGGCCGTGGCTGGTCTGGTTTCCGCAATGGGCTGCAACACCGTCCAGGGAATCGGCAAGGACATCGAAAAGGGTGGCGAAGCCATCCAGCGTTCGACCAAGTAAGGCAGGTTCATGGACAAGTTCGTACGCCTCGACGGGCTGGTGGCGCCGCTCGACCGCAGCAACGTCGATACCGACGCGATCATCCCGAAGCAGTTCCTGAAGTCGATCAAGCGTTCCGGCTTCGGCCCGAACGCCTTCGACGAGTGGCGCTACATGGATGTCGGCCAGCCCGGCCAGGATAATTCGCAGCGCCCGAAGAACCCCAACTTCGTGCTCAACCAGCCGCGCTACCAGGGTGCCGAAGTGTTGCTGACGCGCGCCAACTTCGGCTGCGGCAGTTCGCGCGAGCACGCGCCCTGGGCACTGCTCGACTACGGTTTCAAGGCGATCATCGCCGAGTCGTTTGCCGACATCTTCTTCAACAACTGCTTCAAGAACGGCATCCTGCCGATCGTCCTGCCGGCTTTCGAAGTCGAGGCGCTGTTCCAGCAGGTCGAGGCAACGCCGGGCTACAAGCTGACCGTAGACCTGCCGGCGCAGGCGGTGGTACGCCCCGACGGTCACGCCATTCCCTTCCAGGTCGACGCCTTCCGCAAGGAATGCCTGCTCAACGGCTGGGACGACATCGGCCTGACCCTGCGTCACGCCGACAAGATCAAGGCCTTCGAAGAGAAGCGCCGCGTCGAGCAGCCCTGGCTGTTCGCCCAATAAGGAGACAACATGAAGATTTGTGTGCTGCCGGGTGACGGCATCGGTCCGGAAATCACCGCCGAAGCGGTGCGCGTGCTCAAGGCGCTCGACCTCAAGTTCGAGATGGAAGAAGCGCTGCTCGGCGGCTGTGCCGTCGACGCCACGGGCAATCCCTATCCGGAGGCGACGCAGAAACTGGCGCGCGAAGCCGACGCCATCATGCTCGGCGCCGTCGGCGGCCCGCAGTGGGACAGCCTGCCCCGCGAAAAGCGCCCGGAGCGCGGCCTGCTCGGCATCCGCAAGGATCTCAACCTGTTCGCCAACCTGCGTCCGGCGATCCTCTACCCGGAACTGGCCAACGCTTCGACGCTGAAAGCGGAAGTCGTCGCCGGGCTCGACATCCTGATCGTCCGCGAACTGACCGGCGACATCTACTTCGGTCAGCCGCGCGGCGTGCGCGAGGAGAACGGCGAGCGCGTCGGCTTCAACACCATGGTCTATAGCGAGTCGGAAATTCGCCGCATCGGCCACGTTGCCTTCCAGGCGGCGCAGAAGCGCAACAAGCGCCTGTGCTCGGTGGACAAGATGAACGTCCTCGAATGCACGCAACTCTGGCGCGACGTGATGATCGAAGTGAGCAAGGACTACCCGGACGTCGAACTCAGCCACATGCTGGTCGATAACGCCGCGATGCAACTGGTGAAGGCGCCCAAGCAGTTCGACGTGATGGTCACCGGCAACATGTTCGGCGACATCCTGTCCGATGAAGCTTCGATGCTCACCGGCTCGATCGGCATGCTGCCGTCGGCCTCGCTCGACGACAGGAACAAGGGGCTGTACGAGCCGTCGCACGGCTCGGCACCGGACATCGCCGGCAAGGGCGTGGCCAATCCGCTGGCTACCATCCTGTCGGCGGCGATGCTGCTGCGCTACACCTTCGGCCTCGAAGAGCAGGCGCTGCGCGTCGAGAACGCGGTGAAGACGGTGCTCGCTCAGGGCTTCCGTACCGGTGACATCTACGAGCGTGGAACGACCAAGGTCGGCACCCGGGAAATGGGTGACGCGGTTCTTGCCGCGCTGGCGTAATACCAAACGCGCGCTGGCGCGTTGTACAAGGGTTTGATTCGGAGATTGATGAAATGAAGAAGCTTGGTCTGGTCGGTTGGCGTGGCATGGTTGGTTCCGTGCTGATGCAGCGCATGGTCGAGGAGGGCGATTTCGCCTTCATCGATCCGGTTTATTTCTCGACCTCCGCCGCTGGCGGCAAGGCACCGATGTTCGGCGGCAAGGAAGCCTCGCTGCCGCTGCAGGACGCTTCGAACATCGATGCGCTGAAGGCCTGCGAGATCATCATCACCTGCCAGGGCGGCGACTACACCAAGGAAATCTTCCCCAAGCTGCGCGCTGCCGGCTGGAACGGTCACTGGATCGATGCTGCCTCGTCGCTGCGCATGGCCGACGATGCGGTGATCGTGCTCGATCCGGTCAATATGAACGTGATCAAGGACGCGCTGGCCAAGGGTGGCAAGAACTGGATCGGTGGCAACTGCACGGTGTCGCTGATGCTGATGGGCCTTGGCGGGCTGTTCCAGAACGACCTGATCGAATGGGCGACCTCGATGACCTATCAGGCTGCTTCCGGCGCTGGCGCGCAGAACATGCGCGAGCTGATCGCGCAGATGGGCACCATCCATGACTCGGTCAAGGATCTGCTGGCCGATCCGGCTTCCGCCATTCTCGACATCGACCGCAAGGTTGCCGAGACCATTCGTTCCGACAGCTTCCCGAAGAAGAACTTCCGCAACACGCCGCTCGCCGGTTCGTTGATCCCGTGGATCGACGTACCCTACGAGAACGGCCAGTCGAAGGAAGAGTGGAAGGGTGGCGCCGAGTGCAACAAGATTCTCGGCAAGCCGGCTTTCCGTACGGCCGGTTCGATTCCCATCGACGGCCTGTGCGTGCGCATCGGCGCGATGCGCTGCCATAGTCAGGCGCTGACCATCAAGCTGAAGAAGGACGTGCCGCTCGACGAAATCAGCGACATGCTGGCCAAGGCCAATCCGTGGGCCAAGGTCGTGCCGAATGATCGCGAGATTTCCGAGCGCGAACTGACGCCGGCTGCCGTGACTGGCACGCTGACGGTGCCGGTCGGCCGTCTGCACAAGATGGCGATGGGCCCGGAATACCTGGCCGCCTTCACCTGCGGCGACCAGTTGCTGTGGGGTGCCGCCGAGCCGCTGCGCCGCATGCTGCGCATCCTGCTCGACGCCTGATATGGCATGAATTGCCAAAAAACGGGGCTTTTGCCCCGTTTTTTTATTTGTTGGCTATACGCAAAAAGTCCGTAACTCAGAAGCGGGTTTAGCTTGCAATGCTAAGTCCATGATGTTAATTTGATTCTCCCAAGTCATACGCTCAGGGCATGGTCGTGATCGAGAATAATTCTGTCAAATTCAAGAAATGTGCGCTGGCTTTGGCCGTCGCTTCGTCATTGTCGCTCGCGACCTCGCTTGCCGAAGCCGCCGGACTCGGGAAGCTGACGGTCTTTTCCAGTCTGGGGCAACCGCTGAAGGCCGAGGTGGAAATCGCCGCGAGCAGCGAAGAACTGTCTGGGATGACGGCGCGCCTGGCGCCTCCCGAAGTGTTCAAGCAGGCCGGCGTCGACTTTGCTTCAGCCCTGAGCGACCTGCAGTTCAAAGTGGAAAAACGGCGTAACGGCAAGACCGTGTTGCGCCTGACTTCGGTCCACCCGGTCAACGAACCCTTCCTCGACTTTCTGGTCGAGCTGAACTGGCCGGCTGGACGTCTGGTCCGTGAATATACTTTCCTGCTCGACCCGCCGGAATTCGCGGCGCAGCAGGGGCAGCGCAACACGGTTGATGCCAAGGTGGTGGAGACCGTCCGTGGTGGAGCGGCAGCCGCGCCGAAGCCGGCGGCGCCAGCCAAGCCCAAGGTCGAAGAGAAACCCGCAGAAGGCAGTGCGACCAAGACTGGCGATGACAAGACCCATCTCGTCGCCAAGGGCGATACGCTGGTCAAGATCGCCCGTGAACGCCGTTACGCATCGGTATCGCTCGAGCAGATGCTGGTCGGCCTCTATCGCGGCAACAGCGACGCCTTCATTGGCAAGGACATCAATCGCCTGAAGTCGGGCGTCATCCTCAATGTGCCCGAGGAGAGCGTGGTTGCTGCGGTCTCGCAGAAGGAAGCGCGGGCGGTGTACGTCTCCGCCGGCGATTTTGCTGCCTATCGGCGCAAGTTGGCTGCGGCAGCCGTCGCAGCGCCGGCCACCAAAGCGGAAGCGCCTGCCGGGCAAAGCAGCGGCGGCAAGATCACGCCCAAGATCGAGGAAAAGGCGCCGGTTGTCGATGCGACGCGGGATCAGGTCAAAGTCTCCCGGGCAGACGTGCCCTCGGCCTCGGTGATTGATCGCGTCGCCTCGGAAAAGGCGATGCAGGAGTCTCAGACACGCTTGGCGCAACTGGAGCGCAATATCGGCGAACTGCAGAAGCTCCTCGAACTGAAGAACCAGCGTCTGGCCGAACTGGAAAAACCTGCCGCGGTTGCGGCGCCGGCTCCGGCGCCGGCCGCCAAACCGGAAGCGGCGGCGACCAAACCCGAACCGACACCGCCGGTTGCTGAACCCGCCGCTGCGCCGACCCCGCCGCTTGCCAGCGAAGGTGGTGCGCGAGTCATCGACGCCAACGCTCCGGCGCCCGTCGAGGAGAAGCCAGCCGAGCCGCCGGCGCAGGTGACGCCACCGCCGGCGCCGCCGAAGCCGGTTGCTCCTCCGCCGGAACCGCCCGAGGAGCCCAGCGAACTGGAAGGCGCGATGCCCCTGCTCGGTGGCGCCGCCGTTCTCGCCTTGCTCGGTGCCGGCTGGTTGTACAGCCGTCGGCGCAAGAGCGCCGCCGGGCCGGTCACTCAGGTGACCGCCGTGCCGGCTCCATCCAGTCTCGGTCCCAATTCGGTATTCGGGGTGACTGGCGGACAGAGCATCGATACCGGCAGCACGCCGCCGCATACCGGTGATTTCAGCCAGGCGGGACCGGGGACCATTGATACCGACGAGGTCGATCCGGTTGCCGAAGCCGATGTCTACATGGCCTATGGTCGCGATGCGCAGGCTGAGGAAATCCTGCTCGAAGCGATGCAGAAGGATCCCAATCGTCTGGCGATTCACGTCAAGCTACTCGAGATTTATGCCGGTCGGCGCAGCCTCAAGCAATTCGAGACGCTGGCCAGCGAGCTTTACGCACTGACCAGTGGACAGGGGCCGGAATGGGAAAAGGTTGCCGCGCTCGGCGCCGGTATCGACCCGGGCAACCCCTTGTACGGCGGTGCGGCGAAGGAAAAGGGGTTTGATCCGGATGCGACGCTGGTAGCCTCTTCGGCGGCTGTTGCCGCGGCTGCGGCCGCAGCCGCGCAGCCTGCTGTCGCCGAGGTCGTGGTGCCGGCCATCGAGGTCGAGGAAGCGGCGCCGGCAGTCAGCGCCGTGCCGGTTTCCGAACCCGCCGTGGTGCCGATGGTCGAGTCCTTGGTCGCTGAGCCGGCGATGCCGGAAGATGATGGCGGGATGAGTCTGGATTTCGATCTGGGCGATACTTCGACGGAAACCGTGACGCCGCCGGAGGAGGATGTTCCGGCTCCGGCCGTTGAGCCTTATGTCGATACCGTGGTGACTGGCGAGAACGTTGCCGATGCGCTCGATTTCGACCTCAGCGGTCTGGTTGCCGATGAGGCCGCGGCTGCGGAAACCCCAGCCCACGCCGGAGAAGCCGCTGACACGGAAGACTTGGTTGTCGATTTCGATAGCATCGATCTGCCGGACAGTGCCGATTTCGATATCGCTGCTCCGATGGAAGAAGCCGCTGCCCCCGACTTTTCGCCCGAAGGTACGCTGGTTGTTTCCGGTACCGGCCTGGGTCAGATGTCGGCCAGTGATTTCTCCTTTGACGCGCTGCGGGCTTCGGAACCGGCCGCGGCGCCGAGCGTTGCCGACAAACTTGAACCGGTCAGCGACGCGTTGGCTGACACCGGGCTGGGAGAGATCGACCATCCGGGTCTGACCAGCACCGTGGTCAATCCGAACGGCACCGCCGGCGACATGGATTTCGACGTCAAGCTCAGCGATTCCGTCTTCCTCGGTCAGCCGATGATGAATTCGGAATTCGACATGGACGCGATCAATCTTGATCTTTCCGTGCCGCCTCCAGCGCCTGCTCCGGACGCCGCGGCCGAGCCGGAAAGGGACGCCCGCTGGGAAGAGGTCAACACCAAGCTTGATCTGGCCAAAGCCTACGAGGAAATGGGCGACCTCGAGGGGGCCCGCGAATTGCTTCAGGAAGTTCTCGGCGAAGGCTCTGCCGACCTGGTGGCTCAGGCGCAGGAAATCCTCGGCCGCATTGGCGGGTAAAATTACTCTCCCGCACTTGGCAGACGGCCCCGCTGGGGCCGTCTGTTTTTGATGGAGCTGTTTTGCATCCCACTGCCGCCCTGATCCTCTGGTCGTCCGCCGTGATCGCCGTGCAATACCTGGCTTATCCGCCGCTGGCGGCATTCGCCGTCCTGCTCGGCGTGCTGCCGGGCGTGCTGCGCGTCTGGCTCGGCTTCGTCTATCGGGCGCGCTGGCTGTTGCTGACGCTGTGGCTGATCCTGGCCTACAACACGCCTGGGGAAGCCTACGCCGACCTGGTCTGGGCGCCGACCTACGAAGGCATCGCCGAAGCGAGCCTGCACGCGGCACGCCTGCTCGTCGTCCTCGGCTGCCTGTCCTGGCTGCTCGTCCGCCTCGGGCGCGACGGCATGCTCGCCGGTTTGTGGGGTGCCCTGGCGCCGGCGCGGGCTTGCGGGCTGGACAGCGAGCGTCTGCTGGTACGCTTGGCGCTGGTGCTCGAGCGCCTGCAGGAGCCGCCGGAAAAAGGCGCCTGGCGCCGCTTGCTGCACTCGACGCCGGATTTCGCTTCGGGCAGCGCCGTCGTCCGCCTGGAATACCCGGCCTGGCGTGCGGTCGATGCCCTGCCCGTGTTGCTGGCCTTGCTCCTGCTGCTGGGTGTGGCGCTGACATGAGGCTGGCGCTTGGTATCGAGTATTTCGGCGCGCCGTTCCGCGGCTGGCAGAGCCAGGCCGGCGGCGGCACCGTGCAGGACGCGCTGGAGGCGGCACTGGCGAAAATCGCCGGGTGGCCGGTGGCGACCTTGTGCGCCGGCCGCACCGACGCCGGCGTCCATGCCATCCAGCAGGTGGTGCATTTCGACGCGCCGGTCGAGCGGCCGCTCAGCGCCTGGGTGCGCGGCGTCAATACGCATCTGCCGGAGGGTGTCGCGGTGCGCTGGGCGCAGCCGGTGAGCGATGAATTTCACGCCCGTTTCAGTGCCCACGGCCGCCGCTACCGCTACCTGCTGCTCAATCGGCCACAGCGGCCTGGCCTGTGGCAGGGACGGGTCGGCTGGTTCCACCTGCCGCTCGACCTGGCGGCAATGCAGGACGCCTGCGCCCGCCTGCCCGGCGAACACGATTTTTCGGCCTTCCGGGCGGCGCAGTGCCAGGCCAAGTCGCCGGTCAAACTGATGACGGCAGCCTCGGTGCGTCAGTGCGGGGCGATGTTCGTCTTCGATTTCGCGGCCAGCGCCTTCCTGCATCACATGGTGCGCAACCTGGTCGGCAGTCTGGTCCATATCGGCAAGGGCGCCCAGTCGCCCGGCTGGGTCGACGAACTGCTGCAGATGCGCGACCGCAAGCTGGCGGCGCCGACCTTTTCGCCCGATGGGCTTTACTTTCGCGGGCCGGTTTACGAGCCGCACTGGGGCCTGCCCGAGCCGGCCGATGATTTTCTCGATGGAATGCTGACATGAAAACCCGCATCAAGATCTGCGGCCTGACCCGCGAAGCTGATGTCGATGCCGCCGTCGCCGCCGGTGCCGACGCCATCGGCTTCGTTTTCTACCCGCCCAGCCCGCGTTATGTGACGCCGGAACGCGCCGCCGAACTGGCATGCCGGGTGCCGCCCTTCGTCGACGTCGTCGGCCTTTTCGTCAACGCCACGGCGGACGATGTCGCGACGACCAGCGCGACGGTACCGCTCAATCTGCTGCAATTTCACGGCGACGAGACGCCGGAATTCTGTCGCAGCTTCGCCAGACCCTGGCTGCGAGCGGCGCGCGTGAGGCCGGGGCTCGATCTGGTAGAATTCGCGCGCTCGTATTCCAATGCGCGCGGTTTGTTGCTCGACGCTTTCGTCGAAGGCTACGGCGGCGGCGGTCACGTCTTCGACTGGATGCTGATTCCGCCGGACTTGCCGGGGTATCTGGTGTTGTCGGGCGGGCTGCATGCCGGCAACGTCGGCGACGCCATCCGCCGGGTGCGGCCGGTGGCGGTCGATGTTTCGTCGGGCGTCGAAGCGGGCAAGGGCATCAAGGATCACGACAAGATCGCCGCGTTCGTGGCCGCCGTGCGGGCGGCCGAGGCGGCGGTGGGCTCAATTTAGGAAAGAAGATGCGGAAATCGGCGGGTGGGATCACCCGGAACTGTTGGCGGCGTCATCAGGCGAACCATCCCTGAAACGGGCGGTTTGCCTGTTTCCGTTCACCCATTTTCCAGGAGTTTCGCCATGTCCCAATCGCATTACAGTTTTCCCGACGCCAGCGGCCATTTCGGTCCCTATGGTGGCGTCTTCGTCGCCGAAACGTTGTTTGGCGCCCTTGACGAGCTGAAGGCCGCCTACGCCGCCGCCCAGGCCGACCCGGCCTTCCGCGCCGAGTACGACTACGAACTCAAGCATTTCGTCGGCCGTCCGTCGCCGATCTACCACGCCAAGCGTCTCTCCGAGATCTGCGGCGGCGCCCAGATCTACCTCAAGCGCGAGGACCTTAACCACACCGGCGCGCACAAGGTGAACAACTGCATCGGCCAGGCCCTGCTCGCCAAGCGCATGGGCAAACCGCGCGTCATCGCCGAGACCGGCGCCGGTCAGCACGGTGTCGCTACCGCCACGGTCGCCGCCCGCTACGGCTTCGAGTGCGTCGTCTACATGGGCAGCGAGGACGTGCGTCGCCAGGCGGCGAACGTTTATCGCATGAAGCTGCTCGGCGCCACCGTGGTGCCGGTCGAATCCGGCTCGAAGACGCTGAAGGACGCGCTCAACGAAGCGATGCGCGACTGGGTCACCAACATCCACAACACCTTCTACATCATCGGCACGGTTGCCGGCCCGCACCCTTATCCGATGCTGGTGCGCGACTTCCAGAAGATCATCGGCGAGGAATGCCTCGAACAGATGCCGGAAATGGCCGGGCGCCAGCCGGATGCGGTGATCGCCGCGGTTGGCGGCGGCTCCAACGCGATGGGCATTTTCTATCCCTACATCGACCTGCCGGATGTCCGCCTGATCGGTGTCGAGGCGGCCGGTTCCGGCATCGAGACCGGCCTGCACGCGGCTTCGCTGACCGCTGGCGTGCCGGGCGTGCTGCACGGCAACCGCACCTACCTGCTGCAGGACGAGGACGGCCAGATCATCGAGACGCACTCCGTCTCCGCCGGCCTCGACTATCCCGGCGTCGGCCCGGAACATGCTTGGCTGAAGGACATCGGCCGCGCCGAATACCAGCCGATCAAGGACGACGAAGCGCTCAAGGCCTTCCACGACCTGTGTCGTCTGGAAGGCATCATCCCGGCGCTGGAGTCGAGCCACGCCATCGCCTATGCGATGAAGCTGGCGCCGACACTGGCGAAAGACAAGATTCTGCTGGTCAACCTCTCCGGCCGGGGTGACAAGGACATGCACACCGTGGCCGAGAAGTCGGGGATCGTATTCTGATGTCGCGCATCCAACAAACTTTCGCACGCCTGCAAGGCGAGGGCCGCAAGGCGCTGATTCCCTTCATCACCGCCGGCGACCCCGACGCGGCGCTGACCGTGCCGCTGATGCACGCGCTGGTCGAGGCCGGCGCCGACATCATCGAGCTGGGCGTCCCCTTCTCCGATCCGATGGCCGACGGCCCGACCATCCAGCGCGCCTCCGAGCGGGCGCTGGCCAAGGGCATGAGCCTGCGCAAGGTGCTGCAACTGGTGACCCGCTTCCGCACCGAGGACGATAAGACGCCGGTGGTGCTGATGGGCTACGCCAATCCGATCGAGGCCATGGGCCTGGACAAGTGCGCGCAGGCGGCCGCCGCCGCCGGTGTCGATGGCGTGCTGGTGGTCGATTACCCGCCCGAGGAAGCCGAGCGCTTCGGCGCCGCGATGAAGGCCAACGGCATGGATCCGATCTTCCTCATCGCGCCGACCTCCAGCGCCGAGCGCATCGCCCACACGGCGAAGATCGCCAGCGGTTATGTCTATTACGTGTCGCTGGCCGGGGTGACCGGTTCCGGCGCGCTCAATGTGGACGCGGTGGCGCAGAAGCTGCCGCTGATCCGCGAACAGACCGGTCTGCCGGTCGGTGTCGGCTTCGGCATCCGCGATGCGGCGACCGCCGCGCGCATCGCCGCTTTCGCCGACGCCGTCGTCGTCGGCAGCCGGATTATCGAAGAAATCGAGCAATCGACCGCGGAAACCGCCTGCAACAGGGTCAAGGCGCTGGTGGCGGACATCCGCCGCGGTGTTGATGAGGTGAAAACATGAGCTGGCTGGACAAACTCCTTCCCCCGAAGATCAAGCGCGAGCAGGGGCAGCGCCGTTCCAACCTGCCGGAGGGGCTGTGGAGCAAGTGTCCGGCCTGCGAGGCGGTGCTTTACGCGACCGATCTGGAAAAGAACCTCAACGTCTGTCCGAAGTGCGGCCATCACAACCGCATCAACGCCCGCCAGCGACTCGACCTGCTGCTCGATCCGGAAGGCCGCTTCGAGATCGGCGCCGAGGTGCTGCCGGTCGATACGCTGAAGTTCAAGGACTCCAAGAAGTATCCGGAGCGCCTGATGGAAGCCAACCGCGACACCGGCGAGAGCGACTCGCTGGTGGTCATGCAGGGCGCGATCAAGAACCTGCCGGTGGTTGCCGCCGCTTTCGAGTTCGACTTCATGGGCGGTTCGATGGGTTCGGTGCTCGGCGAGCGCTTCGTGCGCGGCGTCAATGCGGCGATCGAGCAGAAGACCCCGTTCATCTGCGTCGCCGCTTCTGGCGGCGCGCGCATGCAGGAAGGCCTGTTCTCGCTGATGCAGATGGCCAAGACGACGGCGGCGCTGACCCGGCTGTCGCAGATCGGCCAGCCCTTCATTTCCATCCTGACCGACCCGACGATGGGCGGCGTTTCGGCGTCCTTCGCCTTCGTCGGCGATGTGGTCATCGCCGAGCCCAATGCGCTGATCGGCTTCGCCGGGCCGCGCGTCATCGAACAGACGGTGCGCGAGAAGCTGCCGGAAGGCTTCCAGCGCGCCGAATTCCTGCTCGAAAAGGGCGCCATCGACCTCATCGTCGACCGTCGCGAACTGCGCGACAAGGTCGCCGCCACCCTGTCGCTGCTGCTCAAGCAGCCGGCTGCCGCTTGAAGACGCTCGCCGACTGGCTGGCTCACCTCGAAGGGCTGCATCCGAAAGGCCAGGCCGGCATCGAGCTCGGTCTCGACCGCGTGCGCCGGGTCAAGGAAGCCCTGGCGCAGGCCCAGCACTGCCCGGTGATCATCGTCGGCGGTACCAACGGCAAGGGATCGACCTGCGCCTACCTGGCCAACATCATCGACCGCGCCGGCTACCGCGTCGGCTGCTACACCTCGCCGCACCTGCTCGCCTACAACGAGCGTGTCCGCCTCAACGGCCAGCCGGTCGACGATGCCGCGCTCTGCGCCGCCTTCGCCCGGGTCGAAGCGGCGCGCCTGGCGAGTGGCGTCGCGCTGACCTATTTCGAATTCGGCACCCTCGCCGCCTGGGAAGTCTTCGCCGCTGCCGGCGTCGAAGCGGCGATCCTCGAAGTCGGCCTGGGCGGCCGGCTCGACGCCGTGAACATCTACGAGCCGGACGTCGCCATCGTCACCGGCATTGCCCTCGACCACACCGACTGGCTGGGGCCGGACCGGGAATCGATCGGTTTCGAGAAGGCCGGCATCTTCCGTCCCGGCAAACCGGCGCTGTGCGCCGATCCGCAGCCGCCGCAGTCGCTGCTCGACCACGCGGCGGCGATCGGCGCCGACCTGCGCCTGCTCGGCCGCGACTTCGGTTTCGAGCGGCCTCCAGCCGAGGCCAGCGAGAATCGCCTACAGTGGCGCTGGTGGTGTCGTGGCGCGGGCGGTCTGGTCAAGCGCACGCTGGCCCATCCCGGCCTGCGCGGGCCGACCCAGCTGCTCAACGCAAGCGTCGCGCTGGCGGCGCTGGACGCGCTCGCCGACCGGCTGCCGGTGACCATGCAGGCGATCCGTCCGGGGCTGATCGAAACCGAACTGGCCGGCCGTTTCCAGGTCATCCCGGGAAAACCGGCGATCGTCCTCGACGTCGGCCACAATCCGCAGGCGATTCGCGTGTTGGCCGACAACATTTCCAGCATGGGTTTTTTTGACCGCACCTACGCCGTTGTCGGCATGCTCGCCGACAAGGACATCGCCGGCGCGCTGGCGCCGCTCAAGGGGCGGGTCGACGTCTGGCACCTGACGACGCTGGGCGGACCGCGCGGCACCAGCGCCGCGACTCTGGCGGAAATCGTCCGCGGCGGGGAACTCGGCGGCGCCATCGTCTGTCACGAAACGCCGGCAGCCGCGCTGCAGGCGGCCCGGGAGGCGGCCGGCGAAAGTGATAGAATCCTCGCCTTCGGATCGTTCTATACCGTGGCCGGCGCGCTCGCAGCGCTAAACAGGAAGGCCTGATTGATGGAAGACAACGACGCTCAGTTGCAACTCAAGAAACGCGCCCGTCGCCGCCTGGTCGGCGCGGTCTTTTTCGTCTCCGTGGTTGCCCTGGTGTTGCCGATGCTGATGGACCACGATCCGCGCCCACCGTTGCAGGATGTCGAAATCCGCATTCCGGGGCAGGACGAGAAACCGTTCAATCCGGCGATGGTGGCGGTGCCGCAGGAAAGCGAGCCGGCGCGCAGCGCTGGCGAAGCCGCCGCGCCCCTGGCCGTGGAAGCGGCGCCACGGATGGCCGAGGCGCCGGTGCAATCCTCCGTCGAAGCTCGTCCGCTCGATGTGGCGCCGGCAGCGCGCGTCGTCGAGACGGTGCGCACGCAGCCCGTGCTCGGTGCCGATGGCAAGCCGAAGAAGCCGGCGGACGTTCCGGCTACGGAAAAGCCGGTGGTCGAAAAACCGGTCGCCGTCAAGCCGGCCGAGAGCAAGCTCGCGAAGGGCGCCGAGAAAGCGCCGGAAAAACCGGTCAAGCCGACCCCCGAGAAGAAGCCCGAGCCTGCCACCAAAGCGCCGGCCGAGAAGAAAGCCGAGGCCGCCAAGGCGGCCGCCGACGACGAAGCCAAGCGGGCGGCGGCGATTCTCGCCGGCAAGCCGGTGACCGCCAGCACGCCGGCCGCCGGCGGGGCGCACCTGATTCTGATCGGCGCTTTCTCCAACGAGGCCAACGTCGTCAATCTGCGCAAGAAGCTCGGCGAACTCGGCATCAAGACCTACACCGAGCCGCTCGATTCGCCGCAGGGCAAGAAGATTCGCGTGCGCGCCGGTCCCTTCGCCAACCGCGAGGCGGCCGACAAGGCGCTGGCCAGGATGCAGAAGATTGGCGTTTCCGGAGTGGTGGCGCCCAAGCCATGACGATGTTCGACTACATCGCGCTGACCGTCGTCGGCCTGTCGCTCGTTTTCGGCCTGTGGCGCGGCATGATCAGCGAAGTGATCGCGCTGCTCGCCTGGGGGCTCGGCATCTTCGCTGCCTTCAGCTTCGGCGCCCAACTCGGCGCGCTGCTGCCGCTCGACCTTGCCGATGCGACGGTCCGTACCCTGATCGGTTGCGTGCTGATCTTCGTCGGCGTCCTGGTCGTCATGGCCATCGTCCGCCTGCTGCTGCAGAAGGCGATCAAGGCGCTCGGCCTGACCGTCTCCGACCGCCTGCTCGGCATGTTCTTCGGGCTGGCGCGCGGGCTGTTGATCATCATGCTTCTGGTGGCGCTTGGCGGCATGACCGCAGCGCCCAGCCAACCCTGGTGGCGCGAGGCGACGCTGGCGCCGCCGCTGGAAACTGCCGTTCTTGCGGTCAAGCCGATGCTGCCGCTCGATCTGGCAAAACGTATTCGATTCAGTTAATCAGGAAACAAACTATGTGCGGGATTCTCGGTGTCATGGCAACCACGCCGGTCAACCAGTTGCTTTACGATGGCCTGATGGTGCTTCAGCATCGTGGTCAGGACGCTGCCGGCATCGCCACGGCCGAGGGCAACACCTTCCATCTGCACAAGGGCCCGGGGCTGGTGCGCGACGTCTTCCGCACCCGCAACATGCGTGCACTGCCGGGCAACTGGGGCATCGGCCACGTCCGCTACCCGACCGCCGGCTCGGCCTACAACTTCGCTGAAGCGCAGCCCTTCTACGTCAATTCGCCGTTCGGCATCGTCCTCGGCCACAACGGCAACCTGACCAACGCCGAGCAACTGAAGGACGAGATGTTCCGTCTCGACCGCCGGCACATCAACACCAATTCCGATTCTGAAGTCCTGCTCAACGTGCTCGCCCACGAACTGCAGTCGGCTGCGCATGGTTACGAGCTCGATGTGGACAGCATCTTCCAGGCGGTGGCCGGCGTCCATCGCCGTTGCCGTGGCGCCTACGCGGTGGTCGCCCTGATCGCCGGCTACGGCCTGCTCGCCTTCCGCGACCCGCACGGCATCCGGCCGCTGATCTACGGCCAGAACGAGACCGCCGACGGCATGGAGTACCTGATTTCCTCGGAATCGGTTGCCCTCGACACCCTCGGCTTCCAGATGGTGCGCGACATCGAGCCGGGCGAGGCAGTCTTCATCGACCTCGAACGCAACTTGCACAGCCGCCAGTGCGCGCAGCAGCCGATGTACGCGCCGTGCATCTTCGAATACGTCTATCTCGCCCGGCCGGATACCGTGATCGACGGCGTTTCGGTCTATGAGGCGCGGCTGGCGATGGGCGAACTGCTGGCCGAGAAGGTTAAAAAAGTGATTCCGGTGGACGAGATCGACGTCGTCATCCCGATTCCCGACTCCAGCCGCCCGTCGGCGATGCAACTGGCGCAGGCGCTGGGCATCCCGTTCCGCGAAGGCTTCGTCAAGAACCGCTATGTCGGCCGCACCTTCATCATGCCCGGCCAGGCGATGCGGCGGAAATCGGTGCGCCAGAAGCTCAATACCTGTGGCCAGGAATTCAAGGGCAAGCGGGTGCTCTTGGTCGACGACTCCATCGTCCGCGGCACGACCAGTCGCGAGATCGTCGAGATGGCCCGCGCCGCTGGCGCGGTCAAGGTCTACTTCGCGTCGGCGGCGCCGCCGGTGCGCTATCCGAACGTGTACGGCATCGACATGCCGACCCGTGCCGAACTGATCGCCACTGGCCGCACCGACGCTCAGATCGCCGCCGAAATCGGCGCCGACGCGCTGGTTTACCAGGACATCGAAGCGCTCAAGCAATCGGTGACCAAGTTGCGTCCGGACCTGACGGTGTTCGACGCTTCCTGTTTCGATGGTTGCTACGTGACCGGTGACATCGACGAGTATTACCTCGACGCGGTCGAAGGCAAGCGCGGCGGCAAGGCTGGCAAGAACGACGAGGACGGCGACGGCAAGGCCTCGCAGCAACTGGTGCTGGGTCTCGCCGAGGGACAGGACTGAGCATGAGCGAAGCGACGAATTACCAGCCGGAAACCCTGGCCGTCCGGGCTGGGCAGCAGCGCAGCCAGTTCGGTGAGCACGCCGAGGCGCTCTACCTGACCTCCAGCTTCGTCTTCGAGAGCGCAGCGCAGGCTGCCCGGCGCTTTTCCGGCGAGGAAGAGGGCAACGTCTACGCCCGTTTCTCCAACCCGACGGTGAGCATGTTCGAGGAACGCCTCGCCGCCCTGGAAGGCGCCGAGGATTGCGTCGCCACCGCCAGCGGCATGTCGGCGATCATGGCACTGGTGCTTGCCCACCTCAAGCAGGGCGACCACATCGTCGCCTCGAACAGCCTGTTCGGCGCCACCGTCCAGTTGTTCTCCAACATCCTGGCGCGCACCGGCATCACCACCAGCTTCGTGCCGGCCACCGACCCGGCGGCCTGGGCGGCGGCGATCCGGCCGGAAACCAGGTTGTTCTTCCTCGAAACGCCGTCCAACCCGCTCACCGAAATCGCCGACATCCGGGCGCTGGCGGCGATCGCCCACGAACGCGGCATCCTGGTCGCGGTCGATAACTGCTTCTGCACGCCGATCCTGCAAAAACCGCTGGCACTGGGCGCCGATCTGGTCGTCCATTCGGCGACCAAGTACATCGACGGCCAGGGCCGGGTGCTCGGCGGCGCCGTCTGCGGTCCGAAAAAGCTGACTGAGGAAGTCTTCAAGTACCTACGCACCGCCGGGCCGACCCTGTCGGCATTCAATGCCTGGGTCCTGCTCAAGGGGCTGGAGACGCTGCAGTTGCGCGTCGAGGCGCAATCCGCCAACGCCGCCAGGCTGGCCGCCTGGCTGGAAGCGCATCCCAAGGTGGCGCGCGTTTATTACCCGGGCCTCGCTTCGCATCCGCAGCACGCGCTGGCCAAGACGCAGCAGAAATCGGGCGGCGCCATCGTCTCCTTCGAAGTGCGCGGCGGTCGTCCGGAAGCCTGGGGCGTCGTCGACCACTGCCGCCTGTTGTCGATCACCGCCAACCTCGGCGACGTCAAGACCACCATCACTCACCCGGCGTCCACCACGCACGGCCGGATTTCCCCGGAAGCGCGGGCGGCGGCCGGGATCGGCGAGGGCCTGCTGCGCATTGCTGTCGGTCTGGAAGCGCAGGCCGACCTGCAGGCCGACCTCGACCGCGGCCTCTCCCTGATCGGCGCATGAAACACACGGTCCCGGTCGATCGGCTGCAGCCTGGCGTCTTCATCTCGATCACCGGGGTGGGCTGGCTTGACCACCCGTTCCTGCTCAACCGCTTTCGCCTGACCAGCCACGACCAGATCAAGGTCCTGCGCAGCCTGGGACTCAAGGAAATCGAATGGGATCCGGCGCGCAGTACGGCGCAGCCGCTACCGGAACAGAAGGCCTTGCCGCCGGAAGAGGATTTCTCGGCGGCGGTGATGGCGTCGATGATCCACGACAAGCGCGAACGCACCGAGCGCGTGCGCGCCCAGCGCGAGGGGCTGGCCCGTTGCGAGCGGCTGTACGAGCAGGAGGCCAACGGCGTTCACGACATCCTGCGCGACCTCGGCAGCCGTCCCGCCGAATCCTACGGCAAGGCCAAGAACACCGTCGGCCGCATGGTCGGCAGCCTGATCGGCAGCCAGAGCGTCGCCATCCACCTGGTCAACATGAAGGTCAAGGAACCGGGCATGGCCCAGCACGCGATGAACGTTGCCGTATTGTCGCTCCTGCTCGGCCGGGCGCTCGGGCTGGAGGAAGAGGAAATGCGCTGGCTCGGCCTGGGCGCGATGTTCCACGACATCGGCAAGCTCGAGGTGCCGGCCCGCGTGTTGCGCAACAGCCAGCGCACGCACGCTGAGGAACAGTTCTACCAGGCGCATGTCGGCTACGGCATCAAGCATGTCTCGGTGATTCCCGAACTGCCGGTCGGCGTGCGCAACGCCATCGCCTGCCACCATGAGCGCTGGGACGGCAGCGGCTTCCCCAATCGCCTGCAGGCTGGCCGCATTCCGCGGTTGGCGCGGATCGTCGCCATCGCCAACCGCTACGACAACCTGTGCAACCCGTTCGACCTGAGCACCGCGCGTACTCCCGGCGAGGCGGTGGCGCACATGTTCAAGCGCGAAGGCTCGCATTACGATCCCGAACTGCTGCAACTCTTCGTCAAGTCGGTCGGCGTCTATCCGCCCGGCTGCTTCGTCGCCCTCAACGACGGCAGCGTCGGTCTGGTCGTCGAGACCAACAGCAGCGACCTGCTGCACCCCCTGGTCATGCTGCACGACCCCGGCGTGCCGCGCAGCGAGGCCCTGCTGGTCGACCTGCGCGAGGCCGACGTGAAGATCGACAGCGTCCTCAATCCGGCCAAACTGCCGGTCGAGGTCGTCGAATACCTGGCGCCGCGCGGTCGCGTCGACTATTACATCGAAGGTCTGCACTGACCTTCAGCCTGGGCGCCGCCGGTGCCCGAAGGCAATTTTCCGGAGTTTTCCCCATGCAGTTTTCCGAACTCGGCCTTTGCGCCGACATTCAACGCGCCGTTGCCGAACAGGGCTACGACACCCCGACGCCGATCCAGCAGCAGGCGATTCCCGCCGTGCTCGCCGGCCACGACCTGATGGCCACGGCGCAGACCGGCACCGGCAAGACCGCCGGCTTCACCCTGCCCATCCTGCAGCGTCTGTCGTCCGGCGCCAACGACCGTCTCAGCCGCGTCGCCCGCACGCCGCGCGTGCTGGTGCTGACGCCGACCCGCGAACTGGCGATCCAGGTCGAGGAAAGCGTACGCACTTACGGCAAGCACCTGCCGATCAACTCGCTGGCCGTTTTCGGCGGTGTCGGCATCAACCCGCAGATCGCCGGCTTGCGCCGCGGTGTCGACATCCTGGTGGCGACGCCGGGCCGGCTCCTCGACCACGTCCAGCAGAAGACCGTCGACCTCGGCCACATCGAGATCTTCGTCCTCGACGAAGCCGACCGCATGCTCGACATGGGCTTCATCCGCGACATCCGCAAGATCATCGCGCTGCTCCCCAAGCAGCGGCAGAACCTGCTCTTCTCCGCCACCTTCTCGCCGGAAATCCGCGAACTGGCGGGCGGCCTGCTGCACCAGCCGGTGTCGGTCGATGTGGCGCCGCGCAACACGGCGGCGGAAACGGTGGCGCAGCGGGTCATCGAATGCAACCGCGAGCAGAAGAAGGACTTGCTCAAGCACCTGTTCGAGACGCGCAGCCTGCATCAGGTACTGGTCTTCGCCCGCACCAAGCATGGCGCCGATGCTCTGGCGCGGGCACTGGACAAGGCCGGCATCAAGGCGGCGGCGATCCATGGCGACAAGTCGCAGGGCGCGCGCACCCGCGTCCTCGGCGAATTCAAGGAAGGCAAGCTGGCGGCGCTGGTCGCCACCGACATCGCGGCACGCGGCATCGACATCGACGCCTTGCCCTACGTGATCAACTACGAACTGCCCAACGTGCCCGAGGACTATGTGCACCGCATCGGCCGCACCGGCCGCGCCGGCATGGAAGGCGAGGCGATCTCGCTGGTCTGCCACGACGAGCGGCCGCAACTGAAGGACATCGAGAAGCTGATCAAGCGTAATCTCGAGCGCGTCGTCATCGAAGGTTTCGAGCCGGCGGCGCATGCCGCACCGCGGCCGCCGCAACCGCCGCGCGGCGGACGTTCGGCGCAGCCGGCGCGGGCACCGGCGAAAGCCGCGAAAAAACCCGGCGGGCCGCAACAACATCGCAGCGGTAGCCGCCACCGCTGAGCGGGGCGCCGCCGGCAGGCGTAAAATCCCTGAAATACAGCGGTAAAGAACAGTGTTTCAGGGAGAGAACCAGATGCCGGTAAAAATCGTCGGGGCGACGCCGTCGGCCTATCAATATCCGCTGCTGATCAAGCAGTTGCTGCTGACGCCGCTGGCCACGGTGCCAGACCAGGAAATCACCTACCAGGGCCGGCTGCGCTACACCTACCGCGAGCTGCGCCAGCGTATCGGCCGCCTGGCCAACGTGCTCTCCTCGCTCGGCGTCGAGGCCGGCCATACGGTGGCGATGATGGACTGGGACAGTCATCGTTACCTGGAGAGCTTCTTCGCGGTGCCGATGATGGGCGCCGTGCTGCAGACGGTCAATGTCCGCCTCAGTCCGGAACAGATTCTGTACACGCTGAACCACGCGCGGGCTGACGTGGTCATGGTCAATAGCGAGTTCTTCCCCATCCTCGCCGAGATCGCCGGCCGCCTGGAAAGCGTGCGTGCCTTCATCCTGATCAGCGACGAGGCGGTGCTGCCGGCGTCGCCGGTGGTCGCCGCCGGCGAGTACGAGGCGATGCTGGCCGCCGCGGAAGCCAATTACGACTTTCCGGATTTCGACGAGAACGCGCAGGCGACGACCTTCTACACCACCGGCACGACCGGCAACCCGAAGGGCGTCTATTTCAGCCACCGGCAACTGGTCCTGCACACGCTCGGCATCGCCAGCGGCACCGGCAACGCGGCCGGCCAGGGGCGCCTGCACCGCGAAGACGTGTACATGCCGCTGACGCCGATGTTCCACGTCCACGCCTGGGGCTTCCCCTATCTGGCGACGATGCTCGGGCTCAAGCAGGTCTATCCCGGCCGCTACCAGCCGGATGTGATCTGCCGCCTGGTCGAGGAGGAGGGGGTCAGCTTTTCACATTGCGTGCCAACCATCCTGCACATGGTGTTCGGCCATCCGGTGGCGGCGAAAACCGATTTCTCCGGCTGGAAGCTGGTCATCGGCGGTGCGGCGATGCCGGAAGCCATGGCCGGCGCCGCGCTGGCTCGCGGCATCGACCTGTTCACCGGTTACGGAATGTCGGAAACCTGCCCGGTGCTGACGCTGGCTCACCTGACCACCGCCGACCTGGAAAAGTCGCCAGCCGAGCAGGCGGTGATCCGTGCCAAGACCGGCCGCCCCTTGCCGCTGGTCGACCTGCGCATCGTCGATGCGCAGATGCGCGACGTCGCCCACGACGGCAAGGCCACCGGCGAGGTGGTCGTCCGCTCGCCCTGGCTGACCCAGGGCTACCTGCATGCGCCCGAGGCGTCCGAGGAACTGTGGGCGGGCGGCTATCTGCATACCGCCGACATCGGCAACATCGACGCCGCCGGCTATCTCAAGGTCACCGACCGGATCAAGGACGTGATCAAGACCGGCGGCGAGTGGACCTCGTCGCTGCAACTCGAGGACATCGTCGCCAAGCACGAGGCGGTGCAGGAGGTGGCAGTGATCGGCGTGGCCGACGACAAGTGGGGCGAGCGGCCGCTGGCGCTGGTGCTGTTGAAGCCGGAGTTCGTCGGCCAGGTCAGCGAGCACGCCTTGCGCAACTATGCCGCGCATGCCATCGAGGCGGCCGGCGTTTCGCGTTACGGCGTGCTGCTGCAGGTACGCTTCGTCAAGACGCTGGTCAAGACCAGCGTCGGCAAGATGAACAAGCGCCTGATGCGCGCCGACCCCGACGCGCTCTGCCTCTGAGGCAGCCGCTCAGCCGCGCCGCAGCCGGTGCAACTGGCGGTTGTGCCAGCCGGAGAGCAGGAGCAGCGCGGCGATCGCGCCGAGCAGCGCGAGGAACATGTCGGACTGGGTGTCCCAGGGGTCGCCCTGGGTGCCGAGGAATTCGTCGGCGCCCTGGCCCATGGCCAGCGCCGCCGCCCATTCGATCAGCTCGTAGCAGGCACTGATTGCCAGCGCGATGCAGACGCAGAGGAAGCCGGTCATTTTCGCGCCGCGCACCCAGTCGCCGCGCAGCAGGATTTCGCGGGCGACCAGTGCCGGCACGAAACCCTGCAGGAAATGGCCGACCTTGTCGTAGGGATTGCGCGTCGTGCCGAGCAGGTCCTGCAGCCAGAAGCCGAACGGTACCCGGGCGTAGGTGTAGGCGCCGCCGCCGATCAGCACCAGGGCGTGGATGGTGATCAGCACGTAGAGCAGCGCGGTGAGCGGAAAGCTGCGCCGGGTCAGCCAGAGCAACGGCAGGGCGAGCAGCACCGGCGCCACTTCCATCAGCCAGGTGGCGCGGTCGTAGGGGGCGATGCCGGAAACGACCAGGGCGGCGATGACGATGCCGCCGAGGATCGCGGTCAGACGGTCAGGATGCTTCATGGCGGGCCTCGTCGCGGATCAGTTGCAGGAGTTCCTCGCCGTAGTGCTCGATCTTGGCGCTGCCCATGCCGGTGATGCCGGCGAGCAGGCCATGGCTGACCGGGCGGCATTCGGCGAGTTCGCGCAGGGTCTTGTCGTGCAGGATGACGTAGGCCGGCACGCCCTGTTCGCGCGCGGTGTCGGCGCGCCACTGGCGCAGGCGCTGGAACAGCGCGGCGTCGGCCGGCGCCAGGTCGACCACTGGGGCGCGGCTGGTCTTGCTCGGCGCGCTGCGTTTCCTGGTTGGCCGGCGCAGTTGCACGCTGCGCTGCCCCTTGAGCACTTCGCGCGCCGCTTCGGTCAGTTGCAGGGCGCCGTGCTCGGTCATGTCGACATGGACCAGGCCGGCGGCGGCGAGCTGGCGAAAGACGCTCTTCCATTCGCGTTCGTCGAGTTCGCCGCCGACGCCGAAGGTAGGCAGGCGGTCGTGGCCCCACTGGCGCATCTTGTCGCTGGTCTTGCCGCGCAGCACGTCGATCAGGTGGCTGACGCCGAAGCGCATGCCGGTGCGGTAGATCGCCGACAGCGCCTTCTGCGCCGCCTGCGTACCGTCCCACAGTTCCGGCGGTTCGGCGCAGACGTCGCAGTTGCCGCAGGGCTGACGCTCTTCGCCGAAATAATTGAGCAGCACCTGGCGCCGGCAGCGCGGCGCCTCGCAGTAGGCGAGCAGGGCGGTCAGGCGTTGCGATTCGAGGATTTTCTGGCCTTCGCCGGCGCCCGATTCGGCGATGCGCGCGTGCTGCAGGGCGACGTCCTGCATGCCGTAGGCCATCCAGGCTTCCGACGGCTCGCCGTCGCGGCCGGCGCGGCCGGTTTCCTGGTAGTAGGCCTCGATGCTCTTGGGCAGATCCAGGTGGGCAACAAAGCGCACGTCGGGCTTGTCGATACCCATGCCGAAGGCGATCGTCGCGCACATGACCAGGCCGTCCTCGCGCAGGAAGCGGCGCTGGTTGGCAGCGCGCTCGTCGGCCGGCAGGCCGGCGTGGTAGGGCAGCGCCGGGTAGCCTTGAGTCGACAGCCAGGCGGCGGTTTCCTCGACCTTCTTGCGCGACAGGCAGTAGACGATGCCGGCCTGGCCTTGGCGCCCGCCAAGGAAGCCGAGCAGCTGCTGGCGGGCGTTGTCCTTTTCGACGACGGTGTAGCGGATGTTCGGGCGGTCGAAGCTGGACAGGAAGACGCGCGCTTCGCCCAGGCCCAGGCGCTGCAGCATCTCGTTCTGCGTCGCCCGGTCGGCGGTGGCGGTCAGCGCGATGCGCGGCACCCGTGGGTAGCGTTCGTGCAGCGCCGACAACTGCAGGTATTCCGGGCGGAAATCGTGCCCCCATTGCGACACGCAGTGCGCCTCGTCGATGGCGAACAGGGCGAGCTTGCCGGCTTCGTAGAGGGCGTCGAACATGGCCAGCGTGCGGTCGAGCATCAGCCGTTCGGGGGCGATGTAGACGAGGTCGAGCTGGCCGGCGAAGATCGCTTGTTCGACCGCCTGCGCTTCACGCCGGTCGAGCGTCGAGTTGAGTACGGCGGCACGCACGCCGAGCTGGGTCAGCGCGTCGACCTGGTCCTGCATCAGCGCGATCAGCGGCGAGACGACGATCGCGCACCCCGGGCGCAGCAGCGCCGGAATCTGGTAGCAGAGGCTCTTGCCGCCGCCGGTCGGCATCAGCACCAGGGCGTCGCCGCCGCCGGCGACGTGGGCGATGATCTCCGCCTGTTCGCCGCGGAAGGCGGGGTAGCCGAAGACATCGCGCAGGATGTCGAGGGCGTTGCCGTTCTGCTTCATCGGGCGGCCGGGAGCAGGACTTCGCGGTGTAGCGCCTCGCCGTCCCAGACCAGGCATTCGCCGCGGTCCTCGTGCCAGTCGGCGAGTACCCAGCGCTCGACGTGGATGCCGTCGACGATGTGCTCGTGGGTAGCCGGCTGGTGCGTGTGGCCGTGGATGAAGGTGGCGTAGCCGTGCTGGCGCAGGAAGTCCTCGGTGGCTGCCGGCTGGAGGTCGCTGTAGGGCGTGTCGCGCTGGCGCTGGCTGGCTTCGCTGGCGGCGCGCATGCCGTCGGCGATGGCCCGCCGTTCGGCCAGCGGCCGGGCGAGGAAGGCGCTGTGCCAGGCCGGCGTCCGGACCTCGGCGCGGAAGCGCATGTACTCGGCGTCGTCGAGGCAGAGCGCATCGCCGTGGGCGAGCACGAACTGCCATTCGGCGGTGGACAGGATATACGGTTCGCTGATCAGGCGGACGCCAGCAGCGGCGGCGAAGGCGTCGCCGAGCAGGAAGTCGCGGTTGCCGTGCATGATGCTGATGGCGAGGCCAGCATCGCTGGCGGCACGCAAGGCGGCGACGATCGCGGCATGATCGGGCGAGGCGATGTCGTCGTCACCGATCCAGGTCTCGAACAGGTCGCCAAGAATGTACAAGGCTGAGGCCTGGCGGGCGCGCCCGGCGAGGAAATCGAGAAACAGCGCTGTCGCCCCGGGCGTGCGGGGCGACAGGTGGAGGTCGGCGACGAAGAGGATCAAACCACTTCCGCTTTTTCGATGATCACGTCCTCGACCGGCACGTCCTGGTGGAAGCCCTTGTTGCCGGTGCGCACGGCGCGGATCTTGTCGACCACGTCCATGCCTTCGACGACCTGGCCGAAGACACAGTAGCCCCAGCCCTGGCCGGACGGTGCCTTGAAGTCGAGGAAGTCGTTGTCGACGGTGTTGATGAAGAACTGGGCAGTGGCCGAGTGCGGGTCGCTGGTGCGCGCCATGGCGATGCTGCCGCGGACGTTCTTCAGGCCGTTGGCGGCCTCGTTCTCGATCGGCGCGCGAGTGTCCTTCTGCTTCATGCCCGGTTCCATGCCGCCGCCCTGGATCATGAAGTTCTTGATCACGCGGTGGAAGACGGTGTTGTCGTAATGCCCGGCTTCGACGTAGGCAATGAAGTTCTCGACGGTTTTCGGCGCCTTCTCGGCGTCGAGTTCGAGGCTGATAACGCCGAAGTTGGTGGTGAGCTTGATCATGGGGGAGTTCCTTATTTTTCGGAGAGAATCTTGACGTTCTGGATGACCACCGGCGTGCGCGGCACGTCCTGGTGGAAGCCCTTGCTGGTGGTGGGCTGGCTGGCGATCTTGTCGACCACGTCCATGCCCTCGGTGACCTTGCCGAAGACGGCATAGCCCCAGCCATCGTTGCCCGGGTAGTCGAGCGGGGCATTGTCGGCGTGGTTGATGAAGAACTGCGCGGTCGCCGAGTGTGGGTCCATGGTACGGGCCATGGCCAGCGTGCCGCGGCGGTTCCTGAGACCGTTCTTCGCCTCGTTCTCGATCGGCGCGCGGGTAGCTTTCTGCGACATGCCAGCGTCGAAGCCGCCGCCCTGAATCATGAAGCCGGGGATCACGCGGTGGAAGACGGTGCCGTTGTAGAAACCGTCCTTCGCATATTGCAGGAAGTTGGCGCTGCTCTTCGGTGCCTTCTGGGCGTCTAGTTCGACGACGATGCGGCCGAGGCTGGTCTGCAGTTCCAGGGTTGGGGCGGCCTGGGCGAGCGTCGAGCACAGCGTCAGGGCGGCGAGAATGCCAGTCAGTTTCTTCATGTCAGGCGGCTCCTTCGTAGATGATCTTCCAGCGGCCGCCTTCGCGTACCCAGTACTGGCGTTTCTTCATCCGGTTGTTGAGGTTGTTGCTGCGGTAATCCTGGTCGAAGGTGACGACGATCAGTTCTTCCTTGCCCGGATTGCGGAACACCGAAAGATTGTCGAGGCGGACCTTGATCCATTCCTTGCCAGCGTTGACCGAGCGCTTCTGTTCGGCGAACTGCGCGAAATTCTGGCCGCCGGCGCTGAACTGGCGCGAATAGTGGTTCAGGTAGCGGGCGGTGTCGCGACTCTCCCAGTCGGCGCGCCAGGTCTCGATGGTCTGGTTGAGGGCTTCACGCTCCTTGGCCCAGTCGTCGAGCGACAGCCACTCGATGCTGTCGCTGATGATCACCGGCGTCAGTCCGACCTGCAGGTTGCTGCGGATGGCGTCGAGATCCTGGTTGGTCAGCACGACGCAGCCATCTGAAGCGAGCGGCGGCCGCGAGAAGGTGTCGGATTGCGTGCCGTGCAGCCAGATACCGCTGCCGCCACGGCCCTGGCGGCGGTCCCATTCGTTCGGGTAATTGATCGGGAAGGCGCCGTTGCCGTAAAGGTCCGGCAACTTCTGGCGCGACAGATCGGCGGTCACGTGATAGACGCCGATCGGTGTCTTCTTGTCGCCTTCTGCCAGCTTGTCGGCGCCGAGCTTGCCTTGGGTGACGTAGTAGTCGGCGACGAAGCGCGGCCGGCCACCATTTTGCAGGTCGTTTTCGTAGAGGTAGAGGCGTGAACGCTGCGTGTCGATGACCACGGCGTAGCGTTGGTCCGGGCGCATTTGCACCAGATAGCGGGGTACAGAATTCGCCGCCGGCTTCTCGCGGTAGCCTTGCAGGCGTTTGAGCGCCTCGGCGCGCAGGTCGGCGACGCGCTCGGCTGGAGCCCCTTGGGCGGCGCCGAAATTCTCGATCGGTCGGGTGCGCGCCAGCAGCAGGTCGCCCTTGATCAGATGTGCCAAGCGGTAGTTTGGATGTTGCTGCAGCAGGGCTTCGGTAAGTTCCAGCGCGCGATTCAGGTTGCGCTGCTCAATCTCGTGGAAGATGCCGACGAGACGAGCCTCCGGGCTGCCATCGACGAGTTCGGGCGCTGGCGGCGGCGATGACGCAGAAGGGCCGTGGTCCGGCCAGATCTGCGATATTGGAGGATTCTGTGCTGCTGCTTGACTGACCGGGTCAGCGTGCTTTTCCCGAGGGAAAAAATACAGTGCAGAAACGACAACTGCCAGGCCGGTCAGGCCTGGCAGTAACAACTTCCGTATGCGCATCAACGAGCTTTTTCTTCCTGGATCAGCCACTTGCTACCGGAGCGAACGAACACCAGCGTCTTCCAGCTCGAACTGTTGAGGCCCGGTGCCTTGTAGTGCTGGCGGAAACGGGCCGTGGCAGTGTTGCCGTCCACGCTGATCGTCGGTTCCTCGTAAGTTACCGAAATCTTGCCGGGGCGTTCGCCGATCCGCTGCGAGCGTTCAGCTTCCCAGGCCTTGCGGCTGGCGCCCTTCCCGGGTTCGAAGCTGTTGGCGTAGGCGGCAAAGTAGGCCTTCATGTCCTTTTGCGACCAGGCTTGGGCCCAGGAGGCGATGGCCTGCGCCACGTCGTCGTTGCCGGCTGCCTTGGCCGGGGCCGGTCGCTTGGTTTCGGCGGCTGCGACCGGGGTGGGGGCCGCGGCGGCGGCGCCCGGCGTGGTGGCAACGACGGTGGCAGTCGGCGTCGGTTTGGCAGCGGCGACCGGGGCGGGCGCCGGGGCCGGAACGGGCGCCGGTGCCGGAGCGGCGGCGACCACTGGCGGCCGGACGTTGCCCTTGCCGGAGGTGCTGATCAGGTCGCGGATCAGCGCCAGCTTGTTCTGCGTGGTCGCATTCGCGCCGTCGAGTTGCAGCGCCTTGTCGTAGGCCTGGCTGGCCAGCTTGGCATAGACGTCGCCGAGGTTCTCGTAGGCGATGGCGTAGGAGGGGTGAGTGCGGATCGCCATTTCCAGGGCGGTGCGCGCCTTGTCATACTGCTTCTGCTGGGCGTAGAGCACGGCCAGGTTGTTGTAGGGTTCGGGCAGCTCCGGATAGTCCTCGGAGAGCTTGGTGAAGACGCCGATGGCATCGGCGGGGCGGTTCAGTTCGGTGAGGATCAGCCCCTTGAGGAAACGCCCCTGGGCATCTTTGGGCCGGCTGCTCAGATATTGGTCGACCTTTTCCAGGGCCTGTGCGTGCTGTCCCTGTTTGATCAAGCGCTGGATGTCAGGCAGGTTGTCAGCCAGTACCGGGCCGGCAAAGCCGATTGACAGGCAGAAGGCGAACGCGCGTAGCGTCCGGAAGCGAGGCTGGAACAAGGATAGGGTGGTCATCGCCGTGCTATAATTTCTGAGTTTTTCAATCACTCGATTCTACCAAAGAAGCGGATAAAGCCATAGGTTTGCAGGGCCAATTCTGCATCTTTTCATTCCGTCATGCTAAAGATATTCAACTCCCTCAAGCGCGAAAAGCAGGTTTTCGAACCGATCGAAGCCAACAAGGTTCGCATGTATGTCTGCGGGATGACGGTCTACGACTATTGTCACCTGGGCCATGCCCGGGTGATGGTCGTCTTCGACATGGTTTATCGCTGGCTGAGAACGCGTGGCTACGAGGTGACCTACGTTCGCAATATTACCGATATCGATGACAAGATCATTCGTCGTGCGGCGGAGAACGGTGAAAGCATCCAGCAATTGACCGATCGTTTCATCGGTTTCATGCACGAGGACGCCGACGCGCTGGGCGTGCTGCGCCCCGATCACGAGCCGCGGGCGACCGAGTATGTGCCGCAGATGCTGGAGCTGATCGGTAAGCTCGAAGCCAATGGCCTGGCTTATCTGGCGGCCGACGGCGACGTCAATTATGCGGTGCGCAAGTTTCCGGGCTACGGCAAGCTGTCCGGCAAATCGCTCGACGACCTGCGCGCCGGTGAGCGCGTCGAAGTCGATACCGCCAAGCAGGACCCGCTCGATTTCGTTCTCTGGAAGCATGCCAAGCCGGGCGAGCCGGCCTGGGCGTCGCCCTGGGGCGAAGGACGGCCGGGCTGGCATATCGAATGCTCGGCGATGAGTTCGTCGCTGCTCGGCAAACATTTCGACATCCACGGCGGCGGTCAGGATCTGCAGTTCCCGCATCACGAGAACGAGATCGCCCAGTCCGAGGGCGCGAATTGCTGCGGCTACGTCAATTACTGGATGCACAACGGTTTTGTCCGGGTCGACAACGAAAAGATGTCGAAGTCGCTGGGCAATTTCTTCACCATCCGCGAGGTGCTGAAGAAATTCGATGCCGAAGTCGTTCGCTTCTTCATCCTGCGCGCCCATTACCGTAGCCCGCTGAACTATTCCGATGCCCACCTCGACGACGCCAAGCGCTCGCTCGACGGTCTTTACTTCACGTTGCGCGACGTGCCGCCGGTGCCGGTGGCCATCGACTGGAAGCAGGATTTTGCCGCCCGTTTTGCCGCTGCCTTGAACGAGGATTTCGATTCGCACGGTGCGATCGCCGTCCTCTTCGAGCTGGCCGCCGAAGCCAACCGTCAGAAGTCCGGGGAACTGTCGGGTCTGCTCAAGGCTCTGGCCGGAGTGATCGGATTGCTCGAACGCGCGCCGCAGGCTTATCTGCGGGCCGGTGGGGCGGCCGACGGGATCGATGAAGCGGCGGTCGAAGCATTGATCGCCAGCCGTGCGGCGGCCAAGAAGGCGCGCGACTTCGCTGAAGCCGACCGCATCCGCGACGAGCTGAAGGCCGCTGGCATCGTCCTCGACGACGGTCCGCAGGGAACCACCTGGCGGCGTGCCTGAACAGCGTCGCTGGCAATCAATGAAAACGGCCCGTTCGATAACGGGTCGTTTGCATTTCTGGTGGCGCGGGTTTGCTCGCCGAAGAATTCACAGACCTTGTAGCTGCGGCCGGCGCTACGCGCCTTAACCCGCCAACGCGGGTTAGCCTGCGCTGCAAGGTACGGGAATCATTCCCCGAAAAATTCCTGAGCCTTGTGGTTCCGGCCGGGGCTACGCCCCTTAACTTGCTTGAGCAAGTTAGCCTGCACCGCAAGGTCAGGAAATCATTCTCCGAAGAATTCCCGGACTTTGTCCATCCACGACTTGGCGCGGGGGTTGTGCTTGTCGGAACCCTTGCTTGATTCCTCCAGTTCGCGCAGCAGATCCTTCTGGCGTTCGGTCAGGTTGATCGGGGTTTCGACGACGACATGGCAGAGCAGGTCGCCGTGGGTGTGGCTGCGCACTCCCTTGATGCCCTTGCCGCGCAGGCGGAAGACGCGGCCGGACTGGGTTTCCGGCGGAATCTTGATGGCCGCGGCGCCATCCAGGGTCGGAATTTCGATCTCGCCACCGAGCGCTGCCGTGGTGAAGGAAATCGGCATTTCGCAGTGGAGGTCGTTGTGGTCGCGCTGGAACACCGCGTGCTGCTTGAGGTGGATCTGCACGTAGAGGTCGCCCGGCGGGCCGCCGTTGACGCCGTGTTCGCCCTCGCCGGCGAGCCGGATGCGATCGCCTTCGTCCACGCCGGCCGGAATCTTTACCGCCAGGGTCTTGTGCTGCTTGATACGACCGGCACCGCCGCAGTTGGTGCACGGGTCGGCGATGAAGCGGCCGGTGCCGTGGCACTTGTGGCAGGTCTGCTGGATCGAGAAGAAGCCTTGTTGCAGGCGCACCTGGCCGGAGCCGCCGCAGGTCGGGCAGGTCTTCGGCTGGGTGCCGGCCTTGGCGCCGGAACCGTGGCAGACCTCGCATTCCTCCATGGTCGGGATGCGGATCTTGGTTTCGGTGCCGTGCGCGGCCTGTTCGAGCGTGATTTCCAGGTTGTAACGCAGGTCGGCGCCGCGGTAGATGTTGGAACGACCGCCGCCACCGCCGCCGCCGGCCCGGCCACCGAAGATCTCGTCGAAGATGCCGCCGAAGGCGTCGGCAAAGCCGCCACCACCGCCACCGCCGAACCCTCCCATGCCGGACTGCGGGTCGATGCCGGCGTGACCATATTGGTCGTAAGCGGCGCGCTTCTGGCTATCGGAGAGGATTTCGTAGGCTTCCTTGGCTTCCTTGAACTTTTCCTCGGCGCCCGGATTGTCCGGGTTGCGGTCCGGGTGGTGCTTCATGGCCAGCTTGCGGTAGGCCTTCTTGATTTCGTCGTCCGAAGCGTCGCGGTTGACGCCGAGGATTTCGTAAAAATCGCGTTTAGACATGATGGTTCCCGTCAGTTACTGCACAAAGGCCGGATCAAGCGGCGCCGGGGCGTCCGCTTCGATCCGGCCACTTAAAGCGACGCCCGGGCGCCCGTTTTAAGCCTTCTTGTCCTTGTTCACTTCCGTGAATTCGGCATCGACGACATCGCCTTCGACGGTTTTTTCCTTCGCTTCGCCACCAGCCGCGCCTGCCGCGCCGGCGGCACCTTCGGCCTGTTGCTGGGCGTACATCTTCTCGCCGAGCTTCTGCGCCGCTTGCGACAGGGCTTCGGTCTTGGCGGTGATGGTGTCCTTGTCGCCGTCGCGCAGCACGTCCTCAACGTCCTTGATCGCCTTCTCGATGGCTTCCTTTTCGGCGGCGTCGAGCTTGTCGCCGTATTCGGTCAGCGACTTCTTGACCATGTGCACCATGCCGTCGGCCTGGTTGCGGGCGTCGGCTAGCTCGTGCGCCTTCTTGTCTTCCTCGGCGTGCAGCTCGGCGTCCTTGACCATGCGTTGAATCTCTTCTTCGCTGAGACCGGAGTTGGCCTTGATGGTGATCTTGTTTTCCTTGCCGGTCGCCTTGTCCTTGGCGGTGACGTGCATGATGCCGTTGGCGTCGATGTCGAAGATGACCTCGATCTGCGGCGTGCCGCGCGGGGCCGGCGGGATGCCTTCCAGGTTGAACTGGCCAAGGCTCTTGTTGCCGGAAGCGACTTCGCGTTCGCCCTGAAGCACATGGATGGTGACGGCGGACTGGTTGTCGTCGGCGGTCGAGAAGACCTGGCTGGCCTTGGTCGGGATAGTCGTGTTCTTCTGGATCAGCTTGGTCATGATGCCGCCCAGGGTTTCGATGCCGAGCGACAGCGGGGTGACGTCGAGCAGCAGCACGTCCTTGACTTCGCCCTGCAGCACGCCGCCCTGGATGGCGGCGCCGACGGCGACGGCTTCATCCGGGTTGACGTCCTTGCGCGGTTCGCGGCCGAACACTTCCTTGACCTTCTCCTGCACCTTCGGCATGCGCGACTGGCCGCCGACCAGGATCACGTCGTCGATGTCGCCGATCTTGCAGCCGGCGTCCTTCAGTGCGGTCAGGCAGGGGGCGACGGTGCGTTCGATCAGTTCGTCGACCAGCGACTCGAACTTGGCGCGGGTGATCTTCAGCGCCAGGTGCTTCGGGCCGGAGGCGTCGGCAGTGATGTAGGGCAGGTTGATTTCGGTCTGCTGGCTGGAGGACAGCTCGATCTTGGCCTTTTCGGCAGCTTCCTTCAGGCGTTGCAGGGCGAGCACGTCCTTCTTCAGGTCGACGCCGGATTCCTTCTTGAATTCGTCGATGATGTAGTCGATCAGGCGCTGGTCGAAGTCTTCGCCGCCGAGGAAGGTGTCGCCGTTGGTGGCCAGCACTTCGAACTGCTTTTCGCCATCGACGTCGGCGATTTCGATGATTGAGATGTCGAAGGTGCCGCCGCCGAGGTCATAGACGGCGATCTTCTTGTCCTTGCCGGCGACCTTGTCCATGCCGAAAGCCAGTGCAGCGGCGGTCGGTTCGTTGATGATGCGCTTGACGTCGAGACCGGCGATGCGGCCGGCGTCCTTCGTGGCCTGGCGCTGGCTGTCGTTGAAGTAGGCCGGCACGGTGATGACCGCTTCGGTGACTTCCTCGCCCAGGTAGTCTTCGGCGGTCTTCTTCATCTTGCGCAGCACTTCGGCGGAAACCTGCGGCGGTGCGATCTTCTTGTCGCGCGCTTCAACCCAGGCGTCGCCGTTGTCGGCCTTGACGATCTTGAACGGCATCAGGGCGATGTCCTTCTGCACTTCCTTCTCTTCGAAGCGGCGGCCGATCAGGCGCTTGACCGCGTACAGGGTGTTCTTCGGGTTGGTGACGGCCTGACGCTTGGCCGGGGCGCCGCACAGGATCTCGCCGTCGTCGGTGTAGCCGATGACCGACGGGGTGGTGCGGGCGCCTTCCGCGTTTTCGATGACCTTGGGCGTGCCGCCTTCCATGATGGCGACGCAGCTATTGGTGGTGCCGAGGTCGATACCGATGATCTTGCCCATGATGTTCTTTCCTGAAAGTGAATTAGCGATGTTCGTGAAGTGGGGGCGTCGCCCCGGATTTCAAGTGGATTATTTGCCCTTGGCGACCATGACCAGGGCCGGCCTCAATACGCGGTCGGCGATCAGGTAGCCCTTCTGCAGTACGGTGACGACGGTGTTCGCTTCCTGCTCGGAATCAACCATGCCGATCGCCTGGTGCTTGTGCGGGTCGAATTTTTCGCCGACCGGGTTGACCTCGTTCAGCGCGTTCTTCTCAAAAGCCGCAACCAGTTGCTTCAAGGTCAGCTCGACGCCGGACTTGAAACTCTCGACCGTCTGCTCCGGCACCGCCAGCGCCGCTTCCAGGCTGTCCTTGACGGCGAGCAGTTCGCCGGCGAATTTCTCGACCGCGAACTTGTGCGCCTTGCTGATGTCTTCTTGAGCGCGGCGGCGGATGTTTTCGCCTTCGGCCTTGGCGCGCAGCCAGGCGTCATGGGTTTCGGCGACCTTCAGTTCCAGCGCCTTGATCTGTTCTTCCAGGCTCGGCAGAACGTCGATGTGGCGTTCCTTTTCCGGTTCGCTGGCCGGCGTTTCCGCCTGGGCGGCATCGAGCAGGTGGTCCTGCGGGGTTTCCTCGTTAGACATGCGCATTTTCTCCAATAAACCGAACGGGGAGATGGGGATGGAAAAAAACATTTCAAGAGCCGCTCGAAAATTTTTTACTACACATTTGTTTGCTTTGTTGCGCGCGTCGGCGTGCTAGCATCGCCAAGGAGGTATTCATTCAACGTCAATGTCATGGAAACGATAGGCAAATACCGCGTCATCCGAGAGCTCGGCAAGGGAGCGACCGCTACGGTCTATCTTTGTGACGACCCGGAAAATGCGCGGCAGATTGCGGTCAAGGTCATTCGTTTCGGCCAGGATTGCGCCGCCATGTCGCGGCGCATGCGCAAGCTTTTCCAGAACGAGGGGATGGTCTCCCGTCGCTTAGACCACCCGAACATCGTGCGGGTCTACGACGCCGTGGTCGAGGACGAATTCGCCTACCTGGCGATGGAATATGTCGACGGCTTCAGCCTCGAGCAGCACTGCCGGATCGACAAGCTGCTGCCGCTGCATCGGGTGGTCAGCATCATCTTCAAGTGCTGCATGGCCCTCGACGCGGCGTACCGGCAGGGCATCATCCATCGCGACATCAAGCCGGCCAACATCATGATCGCCGCCGGCGACGAACCGAAGATCGCCGATTTCGGCCTGGCGCTGAACCTGAACAAGGATCTCGACCGCGACTCGACCTTCATCATGGGGGTCGGTTCGCCGGCCTACATGTCGCCGGAACAGATCAAGGGCTACCCGCTCAACCAGAAGACCGACCTCTATTCGCTCGGCGTCGTCATGTTCCAGCTGCTGACCGGGCGTCTGCCTTTCCGCGCCAACAACCAGGCGACGCTGGTGTACAAGATCGTCAATACCGATCCGCCGGCGGTCAGCGCGCTCAATCCGGCGCTTCCCGAAGGGCTCGACGCGATCCTGCGCAAGGCGCTGGAAAAGGACCTGTACAGCCGTTACCGCAACGGCGCGGAAATGGCCAAGGATCTTTCGGCGGTGCGCTACAAGATCCTGGAAGAGGACGAGACCGAGCACGACATGCGGCACTTCGAGCAGTTACGTCGCGTCGAGTTCTTCACCGAATTCGAGAACATCGAACTCTGGGAAGTTCTGCGCGTCTCGCTGTGGCGGCAGGTGACGGCCAATGTCCGCTTGATCACCGAGGGCAGCAACAGCCGCCTGTTCGGCATCATCCTTGCCGGTAGCGTCGAGGTTTCGTTGGGCGGCAAGGCACTATGCCGTCTTGGCGTTGGCGAGCCGGTCGGCGAGGTGGCCTTCCTGCATCCGTCGAGCGACCTGCGTCACGCGACGGTGGTGACGCTGGAGCCGACCCTGTTCCTTGAGGTCAATGCATCGGCGCTGGCTTTGTCGTCGGAAGAGCTGATGGGCCGCATGCGCGATGCGCTGCTCGCTCGCATGATTTATCGCCTGCGTGAGGTCAACAAGATCGCCGCCAGCATCGGCCAGCCCGCCGTCAATAACGCCAGCGGGCATTACGGCGGCAAGTCATGCGGCGGGGTGACGCTGGAGCTGGCGCCGGAATGAATAACGCCGCCCGCGGGCGGCGTTGTGGTTGGCGCGGTGGTGCGCTCAGACCTTGAAGCGGCCCACCAGATTGGCCAATCCCTCGGCCAGGCGGCGCAGGTCATGGGCGGCGCCGGCGGTCTGTTCGACGGTACCGGTGTTGTCGCGGGCCATGCCGGCGATCGCTTCGATGCTCGATTCGACATCGCCGGACACGCGTCGCTGCTGGTCGGTGGCCTGAGCAATGGTATCGAGCCCGTGGCCGACTTCGGCGACCGAGCCGTTGGCGGCCTGCAGCACGCTGGAAACGGAGTCGACGGCAGCCTGGCTGGTTTCGAGGTGGTGCATGCCTTCCTCGATGCTGCGCCGGACGGCGACCGACTGGGCGCTCAGGCTGGCGGTGATGCGGTCGATCTCGCTCGCCGAGTGCGAGGATTTTTCGGCCAGCTTGCGCACCTCGTCGGCGACGACGGCGAAACCGCGGCCCTGTTCGCCAGCGCGGGCGGCCTCGATGGCGGCGTTGAGGGCGAGCAGGTTGGTCTGTTCGGCAATGTCCTTAACCTCGCGCGTCATCATCGTGATCGATTCTGTGTTGCGCACGAAGTTGTTGACCGAGTCGGCCATTTCCTTGACCGCCCGTTCGACGACATCCATCTCGCCGAGCAAGGTCTGCAGGTTGCGGTTGCCTTCGTTGGCGCGGGCCAGGCTTTCCTGCGACTGCTGCTGGACGTGTTCGGCGCTGCGGGCGATTTCGGAGATGCTCGACACCAGTTGCTCGACCGCGGAGGCGGCGTCGTTCGATTTTTCGTTCTGCTGGCGCGAGCTTTGCGCCACGCGGTCGGCGTTTTCAGTCAATGCGGCGACGCGGCGGGAAACCTGGCTGGCGGAATCGCGGACCTGGCTGACCAGTTGCTGGAAGTTGTCCATCATCTGGTTGAAAACATGCGACGACTGACCAACCTCATCCAAGCCGTTGACCGGCAGGCGACGGGTCAGATCGCCTTCGCCGCGGGCGATGTCGCTCAGGCCGTGGCGCAGCCGTTCGAGCGGCTTGGTGACGAAGTGGTTGGTCAGGAAGTAGATGATCAGCAACAGGGCGCCCAGGGCGCCGATCGCGGCGCCGGCGATTTTCAGGCGGAAGCTTTCGACCTCGGATTCGACCGAGTCGAGCGATACCTTCATGCTGACCAGGCCGAGCACCGTGCCTTCGGGAACCTGGTGGCAGAGAATGCAATCCTTGCCAAGGTAGTTCTTCGAGGCATTGGTCGGGTTGATCACGCGCAGGAAGGAACTGCCATTCTCGTTTTCGACCGAGACAAACGGTTTGCCTTCCTTCATCACCTGCTGTTCGAGCGCGTCAAGGTCGCGCGTGCTCTTGGTGTCCGGGCCGTAGAGCTTGACCACCGCGTCGCTGCGGGCGACATGCAGGTCGCGGATCACCGACAGCTGCTTGATCTGGTCGAGGAAGACCTCGCGCTGGCCGACCGTGCCGGTGATCATCATGCCGGTCAGCCCGGCCATCGTCATTTCGTGAATGCTTTGCGAGAATTCCTTGGCTTGCTTGATCGCGGTATCGCGATTGACGTTGGTCGTCCAGACGATCGCGCCAGCCCAGATCACGGCAAGGACAAGCCAGATGGCGGCAGTCAGTCGGACCCAGATCTTCAAGTCGGCAAAACGGAGCATGTGCGGGCCTTTGGTGGTGCTATGAAAAGCTTTTCAGACGCTGAGGTCTATTTGCTGAATTGTGCCAGCGCTGCCATTCTCTTGCAAAAATATTCCTGAATTGCGAATTCTGCCGAGCGATTGGTTGCTGCTGTCATTCAGTTCGAACGGGGTGGCAACCTGGGCCAGCGCGATGGCGCCGACGCCCGCTTCGCTCAGCGATTGCAGATTCCCTTCGCCTCCTGCGCCGGGTTGCCAAAGGCTGAGTTGGCTGAATGCCGCGTCGTTCTCGTCGATCCAGCCGTTGCCGTCGTCGTCGAGCGCCGCCAGTTCGGCGAAGCCGTCGCCGCTTGCGGGGCCGAACAGTTCGCTGCCGTCGTTGATCCGGCCGTCCTGATTGCGGTCGAAGCTGAGGTAGGCGCTGCCGCTGGCGAGTTGGGCAATCTGTTCCTTGCTGCCGTCGGCATCGAGGTCGAAGCTGAAACGCTGGTCGAGCAGATCGGCGGCGTTGCCGGCGAAGTTGAGGACCAGCGGATCGACCGGCTTTGCCGCATCGCCAAGGCGCAGGCTGACTGAAGTCTCTTCCTGGTAGCTGCGCGACATCTGCAACTGCAGGTTGAAGCGGATTTCCTGGCCGTCGGCGGTCTTCACCACGCCGTTGGCGGCGAAGCTTGTGCTTTCGCTCTCGCTGTAGGATGCGCGGTAGTCGTACTCGATGCCGAAGCCGGCAGTGGCTGGCCGGCCGTTGTTCGCCGCGGCTGCCGGCGGGGTTTGCGGCGCAGCCGGAGCGGATTTGCCGGACAACTCGCTGGCGCTGATGGTGCGTACCGACTTGCCGGTCATCATTTCCAGCATCAGGCGAATCAGCAGGGTCTTCGGGTCTTCGTCCAGGGTTTCGTCGACCGGTGCGGCGCTATCGGCTGCCGCTGCCGCCTTGCCGGCATCGGAGAGGACGACGCGTTCCCCGCCGACATTGCCGCGGCCACGGTTTTCGAAATCCGGTCTTTGCGGGCCGCTCCACATCTTCAGCGACTCCTCGACTTCGCGCGATTGCGCGCTGCTATGCGAGGCGGTGAATTGCAGTTCGCTGCTGGCGATTTTCATGGCGGCCTCCAGTCATTGTTCACTACATTGTTAACGGCGACCGCCGGGGAAAACTAAAGCGCCATCAAATGGGGTTGCAGCCAGCGTTTGAGCGAGGCGAGGTCGAGCGCGCCACTTTGCCGGGCGATCTCGCGGCCGTTGCGGAAGACGGCCAGGGTCGGGATGCTGCGGATGTTGAAACGGCCGGCGAGCGCCTGCTCTTCCTCTGTGTTCACCTTGAGGAAGCGGGCCGCCGGTTCGAGGTCGATCGCCGCCTGGTGGAAGGTTGGCGCCATCATCCGGCAGGGGCCGCACCAGGGCGCCCAGAAATCGACGACCAGCGGCAGCTCGCTGCGCTGCAGCTGGCGCTCGAAACTGGCACCGTCGACTTCCACCGGCTCGCCGGTGAACAGCGGCTGCTTGCACTGGCCACAGTTCGGGGCGGCGGCAAGACGGGCGGCAGGCAGGCGGTTTACCGCCGCGCAATGCGGGCAGACGAGATGCAGGGTATCGCTCATGGGGGGGGCTCCGTTGTATCAGTAAATCCTGATATGTGGGCGCCGCCCGGGATTTCAAGAGGGCGCGCCGAAGCGTCGGGCTTCGCTGGCTTCGGTGGCGAGGCTGGCGGCATCGGGTTCGCCGCGCGTGTCCCAGCCGGCCAGGTGGCGCTCGGTGATGTCGGCGAGCGCGGCGATCCAGTCCGGGGCGTCGTTGAGCGCCGGGATGTAGTGATATTCCTTGCCGCCAGCCTTGAGGAAGTCGTCGCGGCCTTCCTGGGCGATTTCTTCCAGCGTTTCCAGGCAGTCGGCGGAGAAGCCCGGGCAGATCACGTCGACCCGGCGCACGCCGGCCTTGCCCCAGGCTTCCAGGGTCGGCGCGGTGTACGGCTGCAGCCATTCGGCTTTGCCGAAACGCGACTGGAAGGTGATCAGGTATTGCTCGGCAGCGAGGCCGAGGCGTTCGGCGAGCAGGCGGCCGGTCTTGTGGCATTCGCAGAAGTAGGGGTCGCCGAGATCCAGCGAGCGTTTGGGCAGACCGTGGAAGCTGATCAGCAGGCGATCGCCGGTAGCGGGCCGGCCAACCTGCTGCCAATGTTTGCGCACCGAGGTTTCAAGCGCCGCCAGGTAGCCGGTGTCGTCGTGGTAGTGGCGCAGGAAGCGCATTTCCGGCTGGTTGCGGGTCTGCAGCAGCCAGCGGGCGGCCTCGTCGACGACGGTGGCGGTGGTGCTGGCGGCGTATTGCGGGTACATCGGGACGATCAGGATGCGTTCGTGGCCGGCGGCCTTGAGGCGGTCGAGCACGCTGCCGACGGAGGGCTGGCTGTAGCGCATCGCCCAGGCGACGCTGACGCGGTGGCCGCGCTCGCCGAGCAGGCCCTGGAGCAGCTTGGCCTGGCGTTCGGTGTATACCCGCAGCGGCGAACCGTCGCGGGTCCACACGCTGGCGTACTTGGCGGCGGATTTTTTCGGCCGCGTGTTGAGGATGATGCCGTTCAGGATCGGCCACCAGACGAGGCGCGGGATTTCGACGACGCGCGGGTCGGCGAGGAACTGCCCGAGGTAGCGGCGCAGCGCTGGTGCCGTCGCGGCGTCGGGGGTGCCGAGATTGACCAGGACGACGGCGGTGCCGCGCGGGCTGCCGTGGCGGTACGGCGGTTCGGGCTGGAATCTGGGCATCAGTTTTCGTTCTTGTGGGAGAGCGCCGAGGAGAGCAGGCGGGCGGTGATGTCGACGATGGGGATGACGCGCTCGTAGGCCATCCGGGTCGGTCCGATGACGCCGAGCGAGCCGACGACCTGGCCGTCGACCGTGTAAGGCGCGGTGATGACGCTGCACTCGTCGAGGGTGGCGATGCCGGATTCGCCGCCGATGAAGATCTTGACGCCTTCGGCGCGGCTCGAAACGTCGAGCAGACGCATCAGGCTGGAGCGCTGCTCGAAGAGGTCGAACAGTTCGCGCAGGCGTTTCATGTTGGACGAAAGCTCTTCGACATCGAGGAGATTTTTCTCGCCGCTGATCACGTAGGGCTGGGCGCTTTCGCTGAGCGCCGCATCGCCGGCCTCGAGGGCCAGGTTCATGAGCGGCTTGATGTCGTCGCGCAGTTGCTGGATCTCGCCGGCCAGACGCTGGCGGATCTGCTCGAAGTCGAGGCCGGTGAAATTCTGGTTCAGGTAGTTGGCGGCGCTGGTCAGCTCGCTCGGCGAGTAGGCGCGCTCGCAATTGAGGATGCGGTTCTGCACGTCGCCGTCGGCGGTGACGATGATGAGCAGGATGCGTTTGTCCGACAGGCTGAGGAATTCGATCTGCCGGATGCGGTTGGCGCTGCGCCGGGGAGCGATGACGACGCCGGCGAAATGGGTCAGGCTGGACAGCAGTTGCGAGGCGTTGGCGATGATCTGCTTCGACGGCAGCCCGTGCAGCGCATCTTCGATGGCGCCGCGCTGGTGCGCTTCGAGCGGCTGCACGGTGAGCAGGTTGTCGACGAACAGGCGGTAGCCGCGGGCGGTCGGGATGCGTCCGGCCGAGGTGTGCGGGCTGGCGACGAAACCGGCTTCTTCGAGGTCGGCCATGACGTTGCGGATCGTCGCCGGCGACAGTTCGAGCCCGGAGAATTTGGACAGGGCGCGCGAGCCGACCGGTTGCCCGTCGGCAATGTAGTGTTCGACCAGAGTCTTGAGCAGGGTGCGCGAGCGATCATCAAGCATGCCGCCGATTCTACCGAAAAGCGGCGGCGGCACGGCAAGGCGTTTTTTATGCAAGAATTCGCACCCATGAACCGCCTCCGTCATCCCCGCACGATCGCCCTGGTCGGCAAATACCATAGCCCGGAAATCGCCGAGTCCTTGCGCCGTCTGGCGGAGTATCTGCACGAGCGCGGCGTCTCGGTCTTCGTCGAACGCGAGACCGCCGAACACATCGGCAAGCGGGTCGACCTGGCGCGCTGGGTCACCTGTGGCTTCAACGACATCGGCGCCCATGCCGACGCCGCCATCGTCCTCGGCGGCGACGGCACCATGCTCAACGCGGCGCGCCGGCTGGCCCGCTACTGCGTCCCACTGGTCGGCGTCAACCAGGGGCGGCTCGGCTTCATGACCGACATCGCCCGCGACGACATGCTCAGTTGCATGGACGACCTGCTCGATGGCCGATTCCAGCGCGAGAACCGGATGCTGCTGGCCGCCGAAGTGGTGCGCGACGGCAAGGAACTGGCAAGCAACGTGGCGCTCAACGACGTTGTCGTCGACAAGGGGGCGATCGGCCGGATGATCGAGTTCGAGCTGTTCATCGACGGCGAGTTCATCTACAACCTGCGCTCCGACGGCCTGATCGTGTCCACGCCGACCGGCTCGACCGCCTATTCGCTGTCTGCCGGCGGGCCGATCCTGCATCCGACGCTGACCGGCATTGCGCTGGTGCCGCTGTGTCCGCATGCGCTGACCAACCGGCCGGTGATCGTCAACGACAACGCCGACATCGAGCTGCGTGTCGTCCGCGCCGACGAGCCGCGCGTGCACTTCGATGGCCAGCTAACCCTCGACCTGCAACCGGGCGACAGCGTCCGCCTGTACCGTTCCGAGCACACCATCTGCTTCTTGCACCCGCCCGGCTACAGCTATTTCGCGATGTTGCGCCAGAAGCTGCAGTGGAGCGAAAGGCCTAAGGGAAGCTGATGCTGCGCCACCTGACCCTGCGCGATTTCGTCATCGTCGACCGGCTGGAGCTGGAGTTCGCCGCCGGTTTTGGCGCGCTGACCGGCGAAACCGGTGCTGGCAAGTCGATCCTGATCGACGCCCTGGCGCTGGCGCTCGGCGAGCGCGGCGACGCCGGCGTCGTACGCGCCGGTTGCGACAAGGCGGAGATCGCCGCCACTTTCGACATCGCCGGCCTGCCTGTGGTGACTGCCTGGCTCGACGAGAACGGCCTGGACGCCAGCGAAGACCTGTTGCTGCGCCGCGTGGTCGACGCCAACGGCCGTTCGCGCGCCTGGATCAACGGCTCGCCGGCCACCGTCCAGCAGTTGCGCGAAGTCGGCGAATGGCTGGTCGACATCCACGGCCAGCACGCCCATCAGTCCTTGTTGCGGGCCGATGCCCAGCGTCAGTTGCTCGACAGTCACGGCGGCCTGCTCGACCTGGGGCGCGAAGTCGCTGCCGCCTGGAAAACCTGGCGCGATGCCGAACAGGCCTGGCAGGCGGCGAATGATGGCGTACAGGCGCTGCAGCGCGAACGCGAACAGCTCGAATGGCAGGTTGGCGAACTGGCGGCGCTGGCGTTTACCGCCGACGAGTGGGAGACGCTCGAAGGCGAGCATCGCCGCCTGGCCCATGCCGCCAGCCTGATCGAAGGCGCGCAGTTCGCGCTCGCCGTGCTGGCCGACGACGATGCCGCCTGCGAACGGCAGATCGACCAGGTGGCGACGCGGCTCGCCGACCTGGCCGCCTACGACCCGGCGCTGGCCGACGTCGCTGGCGTGCTGGCCTCGATGCAGGCCGAACTCGCCGATGCGGTGTCAACGCTGCGCCGCTACGCCGACCGCGTCGATCTCGATCCCGGGCGCCTGGCGGATGTCGAGAAGCGGATCGAGGCGATTCTCGCCCAGGTCCGTCGCCACCGCGTTTCGCCGTCGGAATTGCCGGCCCTGCTCGCCGGTTGGCAGCAGCGGCTGGCCGAACTGGCCGCCGCTGCCGACGTCGACGCGCTACGCGCGGCGAGCGATGCGGCGCAGGCCGCCTACCGGACGCTGGCACAGCGTCTGTCGGCCGGGCGACAGCAGGTTGCCGCCGACATGGGCGAACGGGTGAGCGAGATCATGCGCCGCCTGGCGCTGTCCTCGGGGCGTTTCGAAATTGCCTTGCCGGCGCTCGACAATCCCGCGGTCTACGGTCTCGAACAGGTCGAGTTCCGCATCGGCGGTCTCGCCGGCAACGACGCCAGGCCGTTGGCCAAGGTGGCTTCCGGTGGTGAACTGTCGCGCATCAGCCTGGCCATCCAGGTACTGACCTCGCGCTCGGCCAGCGTGCCGACGCTGATTTTCGACGAGGTCGATGTCGGCATCGGCGGTGGTGTCGCCGAGATCGTCGGCCGTTTGCTGCGCGAACTGGGGGGCGAGCGCCAGGTACTATGCGTCACCCACCTCGCCCAGGTCGCCGCGCAGGCCGACTGGCAATGGCAGGTCAGCAAGACGACGCGCGACGGCGTCACGCGCTCGGCGATTCAGCCGCTCGACGACGCCGGCCGCGTCGGCGAAATCGCTCGCATGCTGGGCGGCGTCGAAGTGACCGGAATCACGCTGGAGCACGCCCGCGAAATGCTGCGTGCCGGCGCCGAGCAGGCGCGCTGACGCAGCTATTCGCTGGCGTCGGATTCGTCCGCTTCCTGCCCGGGATTGGCCTGGTGGTGGCTGCAGACGCCGTAGATGTAGAGTGCGTGGTCCTGGATCTTGAAGCCGCGCTCTTCGGCAATCAGTTTCTGCCGGCGTTCGATTTCAGGATCGTAGAACTCTTCGACCCGGCCGCATTCGACACAGACCAGGTGGTCGTGGTGCTTGCCGTGGTTGATTTCGAAGACCGCCTTGCCGGCTTCGAAAAAATGGCGCTCAAGCAGGCCGGCCTGTTCGAACTGGGTCAGCACCCGGTAAACCGTCGCCAGACCGATGTCCATGTTTTCCGCGATGAGCATGCGATAGACATCTTCCGCCGTCATGTGCCGCATCGTACCCTTTTCGAACAACTCAAGAATCTTGAGGCGCGGGAAAGTGGCTTTCAGGCCGATGCTTTTGAGGCTCTGCGGGTCACTCATCGTGTTGGGTTCCTGATGTTACGCGGGGCTGGGCAAGGAGGATTTCGGGTATGATATACCGCTTCAACGCCGTTACGAAATTTCCGGAAGCCCGCATGCGCTGTTACCGTCCCCTGCTTCTTGCCTTGGCCTGCACGCTGCCTGCGGCGTGTTCCTACAAGCCGAGTTTCATCAACGAATACAAGATCGACGTCCAGCAGGGCAACGTGCTGACCCAGGACATGGTCGCCCAACTCAAACCCGGGCAGACCCGCGAACAGGTTCGTTTCATCCTCGGCAGCCCGCTGATCACCGATATCTTTCATCAGCAGCGCTGGGATTATGTATACCGCTTTCGTGAAGGCAGCACGGGGGCTGTGCAGGCTCGTAAATTTTCCGTCTTCTTTGACGCCGATGGACGCCTGGAGCGGGTAAACGGCGATGTCGAGGTGGCGACGGTGGCTGAATTGACGGCGCCGGTGGAACGGATGCGGGTGGTGGATCTGGGGACGATTTCCCCAGAAGCTGCGGCCGAGGAGGCCCCGTCACCCGAAGAGCCGGGATTCTTCCGGCGCATGATCAAGAAGATCGGATTCTAAAATCATGAACAAGGCAAGAATCGGCATCGTTGGTGCCGGCGGTCGCATGGGCCGCATGTTGATCGAGGCGGTGCTCAAGGATGCGGGGGCTGTGCTCGGCGCCGCTTTCGATGTTCCGGGAAGTCCGGCAATCGGCAGCAATGCCGGGGTCCTGGTTGGCCTGCCGAGCGACGTCGTGGTCAGCGATGATATTGCCGGCGGTCTGGCGCAGGTCGATTGCCTGATCGACTTCACGCGCCCGGAAGGCACGCTGGCGCACCTTGAACTTTGTCGTCAGGCCGGCGTCGGCATGGTCATCGGCACCACCGGTTTCGATGCCGCCGGCAAGGCGGCGATTGCTGCCGCGGCGCGCGATGTGCCGGTGGTCTTCGCGGCCAACATGTCGGTTGGCGTCAACCTGGTGTTCAAGCTGCTCGATACCGCGGCACGCATTCTCAACGAAGGCTACGACGTCGAAATCTTCGAGGCGCATCACCGGATGAAGGTCGACGCTCCTTCCGGGACGGCGCTGCGCATGGGCGAAGTGGTGGCCTCGGCGCTCGGGCGTGATCTGGCGGATTGCGCGGTTTACGGCCGCGAGGGCGTGACCGGCGAACGCGATCCGTCGACCATCGGGTTCGCGACGGTGCGCGGCGGCGACATCGTCGGCGATCACACGGTGATGTTCTGCGCGCTCGGCGAGCGCGTCGAAATCTCGCACAAGGCGAGCAGTCGGGTGCCTTACGCGCAGGGCAGCCTGCGCGCGGCGCGCTTCATCGCTGGCCGCCAGAACGGCCTGTTCGACATGCAGGACGTGCTCGGCTTGCGTTGACGGTCATGAAATCCCGTTTGCTGCAGCGTCAGCTCGAAGAGTTGTTCGGCGGCGAAGGGGATGCCGGTTACCGGCAATGGCTGGCGGCGGCGCGGCAGCACGGGGCGCAGGCTTTTGCCGATGATGTCGAGCGTCTGCTGCAGCGCGTCGATGCTTCCTTCGGTGCGCTGACTGGTTTTGCCAAATGGAACAGCGTGCTTTCGGGCGATGCGCTGGCCGACTGGAACCTGCGTAGCGGCACCATCGATTCCGGACGGCAGTGGAAGGAAATGCTGGGCTACGCCCAGGCCGATCTCGACGATTCGATCATCCAGTGGCAGCGCCTGCTGCATCCGGAAGATCAGCGCCTGCTGCAGTCGCGGATGGCGGCACACGTTCGCAACCGCGATCGCTGGTTCGAACTGGAATGCCGCTTGCGAGCCAAGAGTGGTGGCTGGCAATGGTTCATGGTGCGTGGCGCGGTGGCGGCCCGCGACGGCGATGGTGAGCCGGCGCGGATGTTGGTCCTGCAGCGTGACATCACGCAGATCAAGGCGGCGCAGGCCGACCTGATCGCCGCCAAGGAAACGGCGGAATCGGCCAACAAGGCGCGCGGCGCCTTCCTGGCCAACATGAGTCATGAAATCCGCACGCCGATGAACGGCATCATCGGCATGACCGAACTGGCGCTCGATACCGAGCTGGATGCCGAGCAGCGCCACTACCTGAAAACCGTCAAGTCGTCGGCGGAATCGTTGCTGACCATCGTCAACGACATCCTCGATTTTTCCAAGATCGAGGCCGGGCGCATGGAAGTCGAAGCGGTCTCCTTCATTCTGTCCGACGTGGTCATGGAAGCGGTCCGCGTTCTCGCCGTCAATGCCCATCGCAAGGGACTGGAACTGGTCGTCGATATTCGTCCAGACGTGCCCGAGCGGCTGGTCGGCGATCCGACGCGCTTGCGCCAGGTGATCATCAACCTGCTTGGTAACGCCATCAAGTTTACCGAGACCGGCGAGGTGGTGATTGCCGTCGAACTCGCGAGGCAGGCGGCAGGCGGTGCCGAGTTGCACGTTGCCGTGCGCGATACCGGGATCGGGGTGCCGAAGGAAAAACAGAGAGCCATCTTCGACGCCTTTTCCCAGGCCGACGTCTCAACCACCCGGCGTTTTGGCGGTACCGGCCTTGGCCTGGCGATCTGCGCCAAGCTGGTGCAGTTGATGAGCGGGCGCATCTGGCTGGAGAGCGAACCGGGGCAGGGCTCGGCTTTTCACTTCACCGTCGGGCTGGGCGGCGATGAGGCGATGGGGGCGCCGCCGGCCTGCACCCAGTCCTTTGCCGGGCGTCATGCCTTGATCGTTGACGACAATCCGGTGGCCGGTCAGTGTCTGCGCGACTTGCTGCTGCGGCTGGGTTTGCAGGCTTCCCTGGTTGGCGATCCGGTGCAGGCGGTGGCGGTGATGAACAAGCGCCGCGGCATGGATTATCCCTTCGATTACCTGTTCGTCGATGCGGCGATGCCGGCGCCGGCAGGCATGGCGCTGGTCGAGACCTGGCGCAACTCCGGGCGGCTGGAGCGGATGATGGTCATGCTGACGACGGAGAATCAACGCCACGATCTGGGGCGCCTGCGCGAACTGGGGGTAGCGGTACATCTGCTGAAACCGGTCGGGGTTGGCGATCTGGAGGTCGCTCTGGGGCTGGCGGAAGCGTCCGGGCGGGGCGAGGAAGAGGTGTTGACGCTGGCCGACTTCGATCCCGGTTTGGGCGAGGCGCCAGCTAAGGCGAGCGGCTTGCGCGTGTTGCTGGCGGAAGATAATCCGGTGAATCAGGAGTTGGCGCTGCGGCTGCTCGAACGGCGCGGCTATCGAGTCCGGGTGGCGAACAATGGCGCCGAGGCGGTCGATATGTTCGATGAGGGGGCGTTCGATGTCATCCTGATGGACCTGCAGATGCCGGTCATGGGGGGTATTGAAGCCACCGAAACCATTCGCTCGCACGAAATGCGGCGCAGTTGGGTGATCTCGCACGAACTGAAGCCGATTCACATCATCGCAATGACCGCCAATGCCATGGAGAGCGACCGCGAGCGTTGCCTGGCTGCCGGCATGAACGACTACCTTTCCAAGCCGCTACGGCCGGAAGCCTTGTTTGCGGCCTTGCGCAGGGTTGGTGGCGAGGTTGAGTCGGTTGCTGGGTCAGCGGTAGCGATGCCGGAAATGTCGACGGTATTGCACGCGCTGGATCTGAAATCAGCCCTCGAGAACCTCGGTGATGTCGACCTGCTGGCGACTATGGCTGAAATGTTCCTCAGTGAATGGAAGGGCCATCTCGACAATCTCGCCGGTGCGCTGGCCGGCCGTGAAGCAGTGGCGAGCCGTCTGCATGCGCATACCCTGAAGGGGCTGCTGGCCATGTTCCATGCCGAGCAGGCGCGCCAGCATGCGCTGGAGGTTGAGCATGAGGTGATGCGCGAGTCGGTCGATTGGACGCGCTGTCAGGATATTTTCCATGCGCTGGCGGCCGAGATGGAAAGCATCCGGCCGCGTCTGCAGGCCTTCGTGGACAATCGCGTAATGCCTTGAATTTGCCTGAAAAGGGCCTTTGCGGCTAAAATGGCAAGGTTAAAAAGCACAAGCGGGGAGGCGCGAGCCTTCCCGCTTGGCACATGAACGAGCAGAAAAATTACAGGAGAGCTGACGTGTCGCTGCTGCCCTCATTCACACCCGCCATCCTCGCCCTCGCCGACGGGACGGTTTTCAAGGGCCAATCCATCGGCGCCGACGGCGTAACCAGCGGTGAAGTCGTTTTCAACACCGCGATCACCGGCTACCAGGAAATTCTGACCGATCCGTCCTACTGTCGTCAGATTGTCACCCTGACCTATCCGCATATCGGCAACACCGGCTGTAATGCCGAGGATTTCGAGTCGCGCGCCAACTTTGCCGCCGGTCTGGTGGTCAAGGATTTGCCGCGTCTGGCCTCGAACTGGCGTTGCCAGGACGACCTCGGTGTCTACCTGAAGAAGCACGGCATCGTCGCCATCGCCGGCATCGATACGCGCAAGCTGACCCGCATCCTGCGCGAGAAGGGTGCCCAGGCCGGCTGCATTCTCGCCGGTGAAGTCGACGAAGCCAAGGCGCTGGCCGCCGCTCGTGCCTTCCCGGGCCTGGCCGGCATGGACCTGGCCAAGGTCGTCTCGGCGACCGAGCGCTACACCTGGAGTGAAGCCGAGTGGACGCTCGACGGCTACCAGCAACGTGGCGAAGAGCGCTTCCACGTTGTCGCCTACGACTTCGGCGTCAAGAGCAACATCCTGCGCATGCTCGCCGAGCGTGGCTGCAAGCTGACCGTTGTTCCCGCCCAGACGCCGGCTGCCGACGTCCTGGCGCTGCAGCCGGATGGCGTCTTCCTGTCCAACGGCCCGGGCGATCCGGAACCCTGCGATTACGCGATCGCCGCCATCCGCGAGATTCTTGCCGCAGGCGTGCCGACCTTCGGCATCTGCCTTGGCCACCAGTTGCTGGCGCTGGCCTCCGGCGCCAGGACGTTGAAGATGAAGTTCGGTCACCACGGCGCCAACCATCCGGTCAAGGACATGGATACCGGCCAGGTGCTGATCACCAGCCAGAACCACGGTTTCGCGGTCGATCCGGCATCGATGCCGGCCAACCTGCGGGTCACCCATGTCTCGCTGTTCGACGGTTCCAACCAGGGGATTGCCCGCACCGACGTGCCGGCCTTCTCCTTCCAGGGGCACCCGGAAGCCAGCCCCGGCCCGCACGACGTGGCCTACCTGTTCGATCGCTTCCTCGACACCATGACGCGCGGCGTGGCTGCGCTCAACAACGCGCAATAAGCGGCACAGAGAGAGATAACGATGCCGAAACGTACAGACATCAAGAGCGTTCTGATCATTGGCGCCGGCCCGATCATCATCGGCCAGGCCTGTGAATTCGACTATTCCGGTGCGCAGGCCTGCAAGGCGCTGCGCGAAGAGGGTTACAAGGTCATCCTGGTGAACTCCAACCCGGCGACGATCATGACCGACCCGGAAATGGCCGACGTCACCTACATCGAGCCGATCACCTGGCAGGTTGTTGCGAAGATCATTGAGAAGGAGCGCCCGGACGCGCTGCTGCCGACCATGGGCGGTCAGACAGCGCTGAACTGCGCGCTCGACCTCGACCGCGAAGGCGTGCTTGAGAAGTTCAAGGTCGAACTGATCGGTGCTTCCAAGGAAGCCATCGACAAGGCCGAGGACCGCCAGAAGTTCAAGGACGCGATGACCAAGATCGGTCTCGGCTCAGCCCGCTCGGCCACTGCCCATAGCATGGAAGAGGCCTATCAGGTGCAGGCGATGATCGGCTTCCCGACCATCATCCGTCCGTCGTTTACGCTGGGCGGTACCGGTGGCGGCATCGCCTACAACATGGAAGAGTTCGAGACCATCTGCAAGCGCGGTCTTGAAGCCTCGCCAACCAACGAGCTGCTGATCGAAGAGTCGCTGCTCGGCTGGAAGGAATACGAAATGGAAGTGGTCCGCGACAAGGCGGACAACTGCATCATCGTCTGCTCGATCGAAAACCTCGACCCGATGGGCGTGCATACCGGCGACTCGATCACCGTCGCGCCGGCGCAGACGCTGACCGACAAGGAATACCAGCTGCTGCGTAACGCCTCGATCGCCGTGCTGCGCGAGATCGGCGTCGATACCGGCGGTTCCAACGTGCAGTTCTCGATCAACCCGAAGGACGGCCGCTGCATCGTCATCGAGATGAACCCGCGCGTGTCGCGTTCGTCGGCGCTGGCTTCCAAGGCGACCGGCTTCCCGATCGCCAAGATCGCCGCCAAGCTGGCCGTCGGCTACACGCTCGACGAGCTGGCCAACGACATCACCGGCGGCAAGACGCCTGCCTCGTTCGAGCCGTCGATCGACTATGTCGTTACCAAGGTGCCGCGCTTCGCCTTCGAGAAGTTCCCACAGGCCGATTCGACGCTGACCACCCAGATGAAGTCGGTCGGCGAAGTCATGGCCATGGGCCGCACTTTCCAGGAATCGCTGCAGAAGGCCCTGCGCGGCCTGGAGGTTGGCGTCGATGGGTTCAACCTGAAGACGGTCGATCCGGAAACCATCGACGAACAACTGGCCCGGCCGACGCCGGATCGCCTGTGGTACGTCGCTGACGCCTTCGGCATCGGCATGTCGGTCGAGCGCGTCTTCGAACTGACCAAGATCGATCCCTGGTTCCTCACCCAGATCAAGGAGATCGTCGATCTCGAACTGGCCGTGGAAAAGCGCGAGTTCTCGTCGCTGACCGCCGAAGAGGTCCGCTTCCTGAAGCAGAAGGGCTTTGCCGACCGTCGTCTGGCTTACCTGCTGAAGACCAGCGAATCCGAGTTCCGCGCCCGCCGCCACGCTCTCGGCGTGCGTCCGGTGTATAAGCGCGTCGACACCTGCGCCGCCGAATTCGCCACCGGCACCGCCTACCTCTACTCGACCTACGACGAAGAGTGCGAAGCGCAGCCGACCGACAAGAAGAAGATCATGGTTCTCGGCGGCGGTCCGAACCGCATCGGCCAGGGCATCGAGTTCGACTACTGCTGCGTGCATGCCGCGATGGCGATGCGCGAAGACGGGTACGAGACGATCATGGTCAACTGCAACCCGGAAACCGTGTCTACCGACTACGACACTTCCGACCGTCTCTACTTCGAGCCGCTGACGCTCGAAGACGTGCTGGAAATCTGCGCCATCGAGAAGCCGGTCGGCGTCATCGTCCAGTACGGTGGTCAGACGCCCCTGAAGCTGGCGTTGGCGCTGGAAGCCAACGGCGTGCCGATCATCGGCACGACGCCGGAATCGATCGACATCGCCGAAGACCGCGAGCGCTTCCAGAAGCTCCTGCACGACCTCGGCCTCAAGCAGCCGCCCAACCGCACGGCGCGCACCGAAGAGGACGCGCTGCGTCTGGCGCAGGAAATCGGCTACCCGCTGGTCGTCCGTCCGTCCTACGTGCTCGGCGGCCGGGCCATGGAAATCGTCCATGAGCAGAAGGACCTCGAACGCTACATGCGCGAAGCGGTCAAGGTCTCCAACGATTCGCCGGTGCTGCTCGACCGCTTCCTCAACGACGCCGTCGAATGCGACGTCGATGCGCTGTCCGATGGCGAGGAAGTGATCATTGGCGGCGTCATGGAACACATCGAACAGGCCGGCGTGCACTCCGGCGACTCGGCCTGCTCGCTGCCGCCGTACTCGCTGTCGGCCGCCGTCCAGGACGAACTGCGCCGGCAGACCAAGCTGATGGCCAAGGCGCTCAACGTCTGCGGCCTGATGAACGTGCAGTTCGCGATCAAGGACAACGACGTCTACGTCCTGGAAGTCAATCCGCGCGCTTCGCGCACCGTGCCCTACGTGTCCAAGGCCACCGGCCTGCAGCTCGCGAAGATCGCCGCCCGCTGCATGGCCGGCCAGAGCCTGAAGGCGCAGGGCGTGGTGAAGGAAGTCGTGCCGCCGTACTTCTCGGTCAAGGAAGCCGTCTTCCCCTTCGTCAAGTTCCCGGGCGTCGATACCATCCTTGGCCCGGAAATGAAGTCGACCGGCGAAGTCATGGGCGTCGGCACCAGCTTTGCCGAAGCCTTCGTCAAGTCGCAGCTCGCCGCCGGTGTCAAGCTGCCGTCGGCGGGCAAGGTCTTCCTGTCGGTCAAGGACGGCGACAAGCCGAAGGCGGTCGAGATCGCCCGCCACCTGCACGAGGCCGGCTTCCAGCTGGTCGCCACGCGCGGCACGGCGCAGGCCATCGCCGCCGCCGGCCTGGCGGTGCAACCGGTCAACAAGGTGACCGAGGGTCGTCCGCACATCGTCGACATGATCAAGAACAACGAGATTTCGCTGATCATCAACACCGTCGAGGAAAAGCGCGGCGCGATCAACGATTCGCGTTCGATCCGTACTTCCGGCCTGCAGGCGCGGGTGACGATGTACACGACGATCTGGGGTGCCGAAGCGGCTGCCGAAGGCATCCGCAACCGGGGCGAACTCGTGGTTTATCCGATCCAGGCGCTGCACGCGCAACTGGGCTGATTCACTCGTACCACCGCCGGGTCGCCCACTTTAGGGCGCCGGCGGTTTGCTTTTTAGCGAGGCTTACATGAACAAGGTTCCACTGACCGTCAATGGCGCGGAGCGACTGCGCGAAGAACTGCATCGCCTGAAAACCGTTGATCGACCCTGGGTGATCGGGGCGATTGCCGAAGCGCGTGCGCATGGCGACCTCTCCGAAAACGCCGAGTACGACGCGGCCAAGGAGCGCCAGGGCTTCATCGAAGGGCGTATCCAGGAGATCGAAGGCAAGCTGTCGAACGCCCAGATCATCGATCCCAAGCTGCTCGATGCCGACGGTCGCTGCGTTTTCGGCGCCACCGTCGAAATGGAAGACCAGGATTCCGGCGATACGGTGACTTACCAGATCGTTGGCGAGGACGAGGCGGACATCAAGACCGGCAAGATTTCGGTGAATTCGCCGGTGGCTCGCGCGTTGATCGGCAAGTACGCTGGCGATATCGCGCAGGTGCAGGCACCCGGCGGTATCCGCGAGTACGAAATCATCGACATCCGTTACGAATAAGCATGCGTCGCCTGTCCGAAGCCTTCTACCAGTTTGCGATCACGCTATGGGTCGGTGGCTTGTGGGCGATCGGCTATCTGGCTGCCCCGGTGTTGTTCGCCGAACTCGGCGATCGCCAACTGGCCGGGATGCTCGCCGGCAAGCTGTTCGCGCTGATTGCCTGGTTCGGTCTTGGGGCGGCGCTCTACCTGCTGGTTTTCCTGTTTGCTCGCTCTGGCGCGCGTGCGCTCCGCCAGGCCGGGTTCTGGCTGGTCGTGCTGATGGCGGCAATGGCGGCAGTGCAGTTGTTCGGCATCCAGCCGCTGATGGCGCAGCTCAAGCTCGATGCCCTGCCGCGCGAAGTCATGGAAAGCGTCTTCCGCGACCGTTTCGCGACCTGGCACGGCATTTCCAGTATCGTCTATCTGCTCCAGAGCCTGTCCGGGCTCGTTCTGGTCCTCTGGAGCGGTCGCGGCTTGCGTTGATCAGCCCTGAAAGCTGCGCTTGGTCCGGCGCGGTGCCGCCGGACGCGGTTTTGCCGTATCCTTGGCAGTGAGCTTCTCGGGGTTTTCGCGATAGACGACGAGCAGCTTGCCGATGTGCTGGACCGCCGCGGCGGACAGTTCGGCACAAATCCGCTCCAGGTAAGCCAGTCGATCCTCGCGGCTGTCGCCGTAGACGCGGATCTTGATTAATTCGTGCGCCTTCAGGCAGGCGTCGATTTCCTTGAGCACCGCGTCGCTGAGCCCGTTTTCGGAAATCGAGACGACCGGATTGAGGCCGTGGGCCTGGGCACGCAGTTCGCGGACCTGGGCAGAAGTCAGTTGTTGCATTGGAAAACCTTTCAAAAACGGCATTTTACCGAATGAAACGAACCAGAACCAGCAAGGCGTGGATGCGCGAGCACGTCAACGATCCTTATGTCCAGCTTGCCAAGAAGGAAGGCTGGCGTTCGCGCGCCGCCTTCAAGCTGATGGAGATTGACGACAAGGACAAGTTGCTCAAGCGCGGCGAGGTCGTCGTCGACCTGGGGGCGACGCCCGGCGGCTGGTCGCAGGTTGCCGTGGAGCGCGTTGGCAGCGCTGGCCTGGTGTTTGCACTTGACCTGCTGGAAATGGCGCCAATCCCCGGCGTGCACTTCATTCAGGGCGATTTTCGCGAAGACGAGGTGCTGCGGCAACTGGAAGAATTGCTCGGCGAACGGCGGGTGGGGCTTGTCATGTCGGACATGGCGCCCAATATGTCAGGGGTGCCCCTGGTTGATCAGGCACGGGTCATGCATCTGGCAGAACTCGGTTTGGAGTTTTCGCAGGCGCATTTGAAACCGGATGGCGCTTTTCTGGTCAAAGTTTTTCAGGGAAGCGATTATGAGGCTTTCGTCAAGGCGATGCGGGCGGCTTTTCATACCGTTTCGGTGCGCAAACCCGATGCCTCGCGTGATCGTAGCCCAGAGATTTACCTGCTCGGCCGCAACTTGCGCTGACGGATTTTGTTTAGAATGACATTTTTGTCGTTCGACGTAATTGAAGGAGTGCCCACTTGAACAACATGTTCAAAAATCTCGCGATCTGGATGGTGATCGGCCTCGTGCTGATGACCATCTTCAACCAGTTCAATACGCGTCAGGTCGCGGCCGGCGGTGTCGAGTACTCACAGTTTCTGGAGGAAGTGAAGCAGGGACGGATCGACAAGGTGGTCATGGAAGGTCGGACGCTGAAGGCGACGACCAAGGAAGGCAAACGTTTGACAGTCTATTCGCCGCAAGACCTGTGGCTGGTCTCCGACTTGCTGAAATATGACGTCAAGATCGAGGCCAAGCCGGAGGAGGAGCCTTCCTTCCTGATGAGTATCTTCGTCAGCTGGTTCCCGATGCTGCTGCTGATCGGTGTCTGGGTCTTCTTCATGCGCCAGATGCAGGGCGGCGGCAAGGGGGGCGCTTTCTCCTTCGGAAAATCGAAGGCGCGCATGATGGATGAAGCGCAAAACACCATCACCTTCGTCGATGTGGCCGGTTGCGACGAGGCCAAAGAAGAAGTGCAGGAAATCGTCGATTTCCTGCGCGATCCGTCAAAGTTCCAGAAGCTCGGCGGCCGTATCCCGAAGGGCGTGCTGATGGTCGGCAACCCGGGGACCGGCAAGACCCTGCTCGCCAAGGCGATTGCCGGTGAAGCCAAGGTGCCTTTCTTCTCGATTTCCGGTTCCGATTTCGTCGAGATGTTCGTCGGCGTCGGCGCCGCGCGCGTCCGCGACATGTTCGAGAACGCCAAGAAGCATGCGCCGTGCATCATCTTCATCGATGAAATCGACGCGGTCGGTCGTCATCGCGGTGCCGGTCTCGGCGGCGGCAACGACGAGCGCGAGCAGACGCTGAACCAGTTGCTGGTCGAGATGGACGGCTTCGAGGGGCATTCCGGTATCATCGTCATCGCTGCCACCAACCGCCCGGACATCCTTGACCCGGCGCTGCTGCGCCCGGGACGTTTCGACCGTCAGGTGGTGGTGCCGTTGCCGGACATCCGCGGCCGCGAGGAAATCCTCAAGGTGCACATGCGCAAGGTGCCGATCGCCGGTGATATCAAGGCCGACATCATCGCCCGCGGTACGCCCGGTTTCTCCGGTGCTGACCTCGCCAACCTGGTCAACGAGGCGGCCTTGTTCGCCGCTCGCGCCAACAAGCGCTTGGTGGACATGGAAGATTTCGAGAAGGCCAAGGACAAGATCATGATGGGCGCCGAGCGGCGCAGCATGGTGATGACCGAGGATGAGAAGATGAACACGGCCTACCACGAGTCTGGCCACGCCGTTGTCGCCAAGCTGGTGCCGAAGTCGGACCCGGTGCACAAGGTCACGATCATTCCGCGTGGTCGCGCGCTTGGCCTGACCATGCAATTGCCTGAGCAGGATCGCTACGCCTACGACAAACAGTATCTGCTGTCGCGCATTGCCGTTCTCTTCGGCGGCCGCATTGCCGAAGAGCTGTTCATGGACCAGATGACGACCGGTGCCTCGAATGACTTCGAGCGGGCAACGGCGATGGCGCGTGACATGGTGACGCGCTACGGCATGTCCGACCTTGGCGTCATGGTGTATGGCGAGAACGACGGCGAGGTTTTCCTCGGCCGTTCGGTGACGCAGCACAAGAATGTTTCCGAGGCGACGATGCAGAAGGTTGATGCCGAAATCCGCCGCATCATCGACCAGCAGTACGAACTCGCCCGCCAGTTGCTGGAAGACCATCGTGACAAGGTCGAGGCGATGACCAAGGCGCTGCTCGAGTGGGAGACCATTGATGCCGAGCAGATCGACGACATCATGGCCGGCAAACCGCCGCGACCGCCGAAGCCGACGCAAAGCCTTTCCCGCTCCACTCCGCCGGACGAGAAACCCGGCGCCGAGCCGAGCGCACCGGCGACCGCCTGACTTTTGTTGATTTTGTTACCGGGGGCGGTTGCCCCCGGTTTTCTGTCATGACTACGATTCGCTGCGGTAAATATCGCCTCAGGCGTGAGCGCCCCTTGCTCATGGGGATTGTCAATCTGACGCCGGACTCGTTTTCCGGCGACGGCCTGCTCAACGATGTGGCGCGGGCGGTCGATCATGCCCGCCAGCAGTTCGAAGCAGGGGCGGATATTCTCGACCTCGGCGCCGAATCGTCGCGCCCCGGCGCGCAGCCTACGCCGGAAGACGAGGAGTTGCGCCGCCTGCTGCCGGTATTGCGGGAGGTCGTTGCTTGGGGGGTGCCCATTTCAGTCGATACCTACAAGCCGGCGGTCATGCGGGCAGCGCTGGATGCCGGTGCCGACATGATCAACGATATCGCCGGCCTTGCCTCCGGGGAAGCCCTGGCGGCCGTGGCTGATAGTGAATGTGCGGTGTGCGTGATGCACATGCGGGGCGACCCGGGCAGCATGCAGCGGGCGCCGATTTATGGCGATGTCGTCGCCGAGGTCTCGGGCTGCTTGGCTGCGGCGGCGGGGCGTTGCGTGGCCGCCGGTATCGATCGTCAGCGTATCGTGCTCGACCCGGGCTTCGGTTTCGGCAAGACCCTGGAGCACAATCTGGCACTGTTTCGCGCACTGAATGGCAACTTCTGGAATGATTTCCCGTTGTTGGTAGGTGTGTCGCGGAAGTCGATGTTGGGAGAGATTACCGGTCGGCCGGTGGGGGAGCGCCAGGCGGCAAGCGTGGCGGCTGCGCTGCTGGCCGCCCAGCGCGGCGCAGCCATCATCCGGGTTCATGATGTTGCGGCGACGAGGGATGCGTTGGCCGTCTGGTCGGCAGTTGAAAGATGAGGAAAAAATGAGCAGAAAATATTTTGGTACCGATGGTGTGCGTGGGCGGGTCGGCCAAGCGCCGATCACACCGGATTTTGTGATGCGATTGGGTTACGCAGCCGGCAAGGTTCTGCTGGAAACCGTCGAAATGCCGGCCGACGAGCGGCCGACGGTCTTGATTGGCAAAGACACCCGGATTTCCGGTTACATGCTCGAGTCGGCCCTGGAGGCCGGTCTTTCGGCGGCTGGCGTCGATGTCTGCCTGGTCGGGCCAATGCCGACGCCGGCTGTCGCCTACCTGACGCGCGCATTGCGCTTGCAGGCCGGGATCGTCATCTCGGCATCACACAACCCGTACTACGACAACGGGATCAAGTTCTTTTCGGCGCAAGGTACCAAGTTGCCCGACGAGGTGGAGCAGGCGATCGAGGCGGCCATCGACCAGCCGATGCTTTGCGCTCAATCTGCGGAGTTGGGCAGGGTCAGGCGTATGGAAGATGCGCGTGGACGCTATATCGAATTCTGCAAGAGTACTTTTCCGAACGAGTACGATCTGCGTGGCCTGAAGATTGTCGTCGATTGCGCGCATGGCGCGGCCTACCATATTGCGCCCGATGTGTTTCATGAACTGGGGGCGGAGGTCGTCACGATTGGTATCGACCCCAATGGCCTGAACATCAACGACAAGGTCGGGGCCACCGCGCCGCAGGCCTTGCGCGACGCGGTGCTAGCCCACAATGCTGATCTGGGTATCGCGCTGGATGGCGACGCCGATCGGATCCAGATGGTTGATGCTCGAGGCAATCTCTACGATGGGGACCAGTTGTTGCACGCAATCGTTTGTCATCGCGCGCAAAAGGGTGAGGTACGGGGTGTGGTCGGCACGTTGATGAGCAATCTGGCGCTGGAACATGCCCTGCAGGCGATGGGTATCGCCTTCGAGCGTGCCGCAGTCGGCGATCGTTATGTCGTGGAAGGCCTGAAGCGGAACAAGTGGCTCTTTGGTGGCGAAAACTCAGGGCATATCCTGGTGCTTGATCGCCATACAACCGGCGATGGTATCGTTGCGGGATTGCAGGTTCTCGCCGCGCTGCGCGAAAAAGGCGGCAGTCTCGAGGCGCTGCTTGGTGCGTTGAAGCTTTATCCGCAGAAATTGATCAACGTTCCGGTCAGCAAGGGCTTCGTGTGGCGGAGTTGCCCATCGATCATTGCGGCACATGATGCGGTCGAGCGGAAACTGACCGGGCGGGGGCGAGTCTTGTTGCGTCCCTCGGGGACCGAGCCCTTGCTCCGTGTGATGGTCGAGGGCGAGGATGCGGCCGAGGTGACACGGGTTGCCGAAGAAATCGCTGCAGTGGTGCGCGCCGCAGCCGCCGCTTGAGTTTCGTGTGGTCCAACATTGACCGGCGCCGTGAGCGCTCGCTATAATCCTTCGGTTTTTCTCCTCAGGGGGTGGCATGTCTGCACGTCGCAAGCTCGTTGCCGGTAACTGGAAAATGCATGGTAGTCGGTCAAGTACCGACGATCTGCTGGCTCTGCTTGTGGCTGGGCTCGATGGTTTGAGTTGCGACGTATTGGTCTGTCCGCCATATCCTTATCTGGCGCAGGCGCACACCGTGTTGCAGGGAACCGAGGTGGTGCTGGGGGCGCAGAACCTCAGCGAGCATGTCGAAGGAGCGTTTACGGGCGAAGTGGCCCCGTCAATGCTGCGGGATGTCGGTTGTACGCATGTTCTGGTCGGGCATTCCGAAAGGCGTAGCCTGTATGGCGAATCGGATGCGATCGTTGCTGCCAAATTTGTTGCGGCGCAGGCGGCTGGTCTGGTTCCTGTGCTCTGTGTGGGCGAGACGCTTGCCGAGCGCGAGGCTGGCCTGACGCAGGGGGTGGTTGATCGGCAGCTAGATGCGGTGCTGCAAGTGGCGGGGGTTTCCGCGATGCGTCAAGCAGTCGTCGCCTACGAGCCGGTGTGGGCTATCGGTACCGGGCGTACCGCTTCGCCAGCCCAGGCGCAGGCGGTGCATGCGGGGATTCGGGCTGTGTTGGCCGCGCGCGATCCTGAAGTGGCAGCCGGGGTGCGGATCCTTTACGGCGGAAGTGTGAAACCGCAAGGTGCGGAAGAATTGTTCAGGCAGCCCGATATCGATGGCGGTCTGGTTGGTGGAGCTGCTTTGGTGGCAGGTGATTTCTTGGCGATTTGTCGCGTCGCGAACTGATAGGCATAAAAGATGAACTGGTTGTTTTCGGTATTGTTGACGGTCCATATTCTGGTGGCTCTGGCGATCATTGCTCTGGTGCTGATGCAGCATGGCAAGGGGGCGGATATGGGGGCTGCGTTTGGCAGTGGTTCATCCGGCAGTCTTTTCGGTGCTTCCGGTTCGGCCAATTTTCTCAGTCGGACCACTGGAATTCTCGCCACGGTGTTTTTTCTGACCAGTCTATCGCTGGCCTATGTGGCTTCCGAGAAGCCGAAAACGACTGGTAGTCTGATGCAAGAATCTGTACAATCGCAGTCTGTTCCGTCGGTGGCTCCGGCTGCTGGCGATGCGCCGGAATCCCCTGTGGCTGGGGGGTCTCGGGCGCAGGATATTCCGAAATAATAAATTTGCAGTTCGCTCGGCGTAGGCGTGGGCGGGTTGTGCAGATGTGCCGACGTGGTGAAATTGGTAGACACGCTATCTTGAGGGGGTAGTGGCGCAAGCTGTGCGAGTTCGAGTCTCGCCGTCGGCACCAAAAGCGTTGGGAATTTCCGGCGGGCCGGGAGTTTCCTATCGGAACAACGACAATTTGGCGGCGGATGATGGAAGCGTACTTCCCAATTCTGATGTTCGTTCTCGTGGGGGTTGCTGTCGGCGTATTGCCGGTGGCGATGGGTTTTTTGCTTGGGCCGCGCAAGCCCGATGCGGAAAAATTGTCCCCGTATGAGTGCGGTTTTGAGGCCTTCGAAGATGCGCGCATGAAGTTCGATGTGCGCTACTACCTGATCGCCATCCTGTTCATTCTCTTCGATCTGGAAGTCGCCTTCCTTGTGCCGTGGGCGACGATCTTCAAGGATATCGTGGCGACCGACGCCATTAAGGTGTTCGGTTTCGTCGAGATGCTGATTTTCGTCGCCATCCTGACCGTGGGCTATGTCTATGCCTGGGCCAAGGGCGCGCTGGAATGGGAATAAGGTCGAGAGATGGCGATTGAAGGAATCCTGCAGGAAGGTTTTGTCACCACCACGGCTGACAAGCTGATCAACTACATGCGCACTGGGTCGATCTGGCCGATGACTTTCGGCCTGGCCTGCTGCGCCGTCGAAATGATTCACGCCGGTTGTTCGCGCTACGACCTTGATCGTTTCGGTATCGTATTCCGTCCCAGTCCGCGTCAGTCGGACGTGATGATCGTCGCCGGGACGCTGACCAACAAGATGGCGCCGGCGCTGCGCAAGGTCTACGACCAGATGGCGGAGCCGCGTTGGGTGGTTTCCATGGGGTCCTGCGCCAACGGTGGCGGCTACTACCATTATTCCTACTCGGTGGTGCGTGGCTGTGACCGGATTGTTCCGGTCGATATCTACGTGCCGGGCTGTCCGCCGACCGCCGAGGCGCTGCTCTACGGTCTGATCCAGTTGCAGAACAAGATCCGCCGCACCAACACCATTGCCCGCTAATTTTCGAGGCTGATTCCTTATGTCTGCCAAGCTGGAAGCGCTTAGCCAAAAACTGCAGGAACGTTTCGGGGAAAAGCTGCAGTCGACGAAGCTTGCCCTGGGCGAGTTGACCGTGGAAGTTGCCGCGGTCGACTATTTCGAGTTCATGAAGTCGTTGCGCGACGAGGCCGATTTTTCCTTCGAGGAATTGATCGACCTCTGCGGCGTCGATTACTCCACCTACGGCGATGGCGCCTGGACGGGGCGTCGCTTTGCCGCCGTCACCCATCTGCTGTCCATCGCGCACAATTTCCGTCTGCGGGTACGCGTTTTCGCCGAGGACGATGCTTTCCCGGCGGTCGATTCGGTGACTTCGCTGTGGAAGAGCGCCAACTGGTTCGAGCGCGAGGCCTTCGATTTGTACGGCATCGCCTTCGTCGGTCACGAGGATCTGCGTCGCATCCTGACCGATTACGGTTTCATCGGCCACCCCTTCCGCAAGGACTTCCCAATTTCCGGGTATGTCGAGATGCGCTACGACCCCGATCAGGGGCGCGTCGTCTATCAGCCCGTCACCATCGAACCGCGTGAAAACACGCCGCGCATCGTCCGCGAAGACACCTACGGAGATCCGGCACATGGCTGATATCCGCAATTTCACCCTGAACTTCGGTCCGCAACACCCGGCAGCGCACGGCGTATTGCGTCTGGTGCTGGAACTGGACGGCGAAGTCGTCCAGCGCGCCGATCCTCACATCGGCCTGCTCCACCGGGCAACCGAGAAGCTGGCCGAAACCCGCACCTGGGTGCAGTCGGTGCCGTACATGGATCGTCTCGACTACGTGTCGACGATGTGTAACGAGCACGCCTACTGCCTCGGCGTCGAAAAGCTGTTGCAGATCGAGGTACCGGAGCGCGGCAAGTACATCCGGACGATGTTCGACGAGATCACCCGTCTCCTCAATCACCTGTTGTGGATCGGCTGTCACGCGCTCGACGTCGGCGCGATGACCATGGCGCTCTATACCTTCCGCGAGCGCGAAGACCTGATGGACGCCTACGAGGCGGTCTGCGGCGCCCGTCTGCACGCGGCCTACTACCGGCCGGGCGGTGTCTATCGCGATCTGCCGGATCGCATGCCGCAATATCGCGAGTCGACCTGGACCAGTGCCAAGAAGGCGAAGGAACTCAACGACAACCGCAGCGGCTCGCTGCTCGATTTCATCGAGGACTTCACCGAGCGCTTCCCGAAATACCATTCGGAATACCACACCCTGCTGACCGACAACCGGATCTGGAAGCAGCGTCTGGTCAACGTCGGTGTCGTCAGTCCGGAGCGCGCCATGCAGCTCGGCTTCACTGGCGCCATGCTGCGCGGTTCCGGCGTCGCTTGGGATTTGCGCAAAAAGCAGCCTTACGCTGCCTACGACAAGGTCGATTTCGACATTCCGGTCGGCGTCAACGGCGACAGCTACGACCGCTACCTCGTCCGCATGGAAGAGATGCTGCAGTCGAACCGCATCATCAAGCAGTGCGTCGACTGGCTGCGAAAGAACCCCGGCCCGGTGATCGTCGATAACCACAAGGTGGCGCCGCCGAAGCGCGAAGCGATGAAGTCGAACATGGAAGAACTGATCCACCACTTCAAGCTGTTCACCGAAGGCATCCATGTCACGCCCGGCGAAGCCTATGCGGCGATCGAGCATCCGAAGGGCGAGTTCGGCATCTATTTCATTTCCGATGGCGCCAACAAGCCTTACCGCATGAAGATTCGTGCGCCCGGCTTTGCCCATCTGGCGGCGATGGACGAAATGGCAACCGGCCACATGCTGGCTGACGTCGTGACGATCATCGGTTCCCAGGATATCGTTTTTGGCGAGATTGACCGCTGATGTTTTCCGCTGACACCCTACAGAAATTCGCCCGCGAGGTCGCCAAGTACCCCGCCGATCAGAAACAGTCGGCGGTCATGGCCTGTCTGGCCCATGCCCAGGAAGAGAAGGGCTGGCTGCCGCCGGAAGCGATCGAGGCCGTTGCCGACTACCTCGGCATGCCGCCGATCGCGGCCTACGAGGTGGCTTCCTTCTACAACATGTACGACCTCAAGCCGGTCGGCAAGTACAAGATCACGGTCTGTACCAACCTGCCGTGCGCCCTGTCCGGCGGCTATCACGCCGGCGAATACCTGCAGCAGAAGCTTGGCATCGGCTACAACGAAACGACCGCCGACGGCAAATTCACGCTCAAGGAAGGCGAGTGCATGGGGGCCTGCGGCGACGCGCCGGTGTTCATCGTGAACAACCGTTCGATGTGCAGCCACATGCACCCGGAACAGATCGACAAGCTGCTCGAGGAGTGCAAGTAATGGCCATGATGGGGGCGATCAACCCGGTCCTGATGGCCGGTCTCAAGGGCGACGATGGCTGGTCGCTGAAGGATTACGTGGCGCGCGGTGGTTACGAGCAACTGAAGCGCATCCTGCAGAGCGGGATGACCCAGGAAGACGTGATCAGCGAAGTCAAGAAGTCGGTACTGCGCGGTCGTGGCGGCGCCGGCTTCCCGACCGGTCTGAAGTGGTCCTTCATGCCGCGTTCCTTCCCGGGCGACAAGTACATCGTCTGCAACACCGACGAAGGCGAACCGGGGACGTTCAAGGACCGCGACATCATGCGCTACAACCCGCATGCCGTCATCGAAGGCATGGCCATCGCCGCCTTCGCGATGGGGGCGACGCGCGGTTACAACTACGTGCATGGCGAAATCTGGGAAATCTACCAGCGCTTCGAGGCTGCTCTCGACGAGGCCCGCGCCGCCGGTTTCATCGGCCAGAACATTCTCGGTTCCAATTTCAGCTTCGAGTTGTTTGCCCATCACGGTTATGGCGCCTACATCTGCGGCGAGGAAACCGCGCTGCTCGAATCGATCGAAGGCAAGAAGGGCCAGCCGCGCTTCAAGCCGCCGTTCCCGGCCTCTTTCGGTCTCTACGGCAAGCCGACGACGATCAACAACACCGAAACCTTCGCTTCCATCCCCTTCATCCTGAACATGGGCGGCGAGGAGTTCCTCAACCTGGGCAAGCCGAACAACGGCGGTACCAAGCTGTTTTCGGTGTCCGGCCACGTCAATCGCCCGGGTAATTACGAAATTCCGCTCGGCACGCCGTTCGCGACGCTGCTCGAGATGTGCGGCGGCATGCGCGGCGGGCGCAAACTGAAGGCGGTCATCCCCGGCGGTTCGTCGGCGCCGATCATGCCGGCCGAGGTGATCATGGACTGCACCATGGATTACGACTCGATCAGCAAGGGCGGCTCGATGCTCGGCTCCGGCGCGGTCATCGTCATGGACGAGACGGTGTGCATGGTCAAGGCACTTGAGCGCCTCTCTTTCTTCTATCACGAAGAGTCCTGCGGCCAATGCACGCCCTGCCGCGAAGGCACTGCCTGGATGTACAAGGTGGTGCATCGGATCGAGAACGGGCTGGGCAAGCCGGAGGATCTGGATCTGCTCAACAGCGTGCTCGGCAACATTGCTGGTCGCACCATCTGCGCGCTCGGCGACGCGGCGGCTTTCCCGGTGCAGAGCTTCATCAAGCACTTCCGCAGCGAATTCGAATACCACATCGAACACAAGACCTGTCTGGTACCCAAGGATGTTCAATGGGCCGGCAGCGGTTTCCACAAGATCCCGGCCTGACGGGTCGTTCAAGAAAACTGGCTACAAGGTAGCGACATGCTAGAAATCGAAATCGACGGCAAGAAAGCGCAAGTGCCCGACGGCAGCACGGTGATGGACGCCGCGCAGCAGTTGGGCGTGTACATCCCGCATTTCTGCTATCACAAGAAACTCTCGATTGCCGCCAACTGCCGCATGTGTCTGGTGCAGGTGGAGAAGGCGCCGAAGCCGTTGCCCGCGTGTGCAACGCCGGTGACCAACGGCATGCGGGTATTCACCCACTCCGATCTCGCGGTCAAGGCGCAGAAGGGGGTGATGGAATTCCTGCTCATCAACCACCCGCTCGATTGCCCGATCTGCGACCAGGGTGGCGAATGCCAGCTGCAGGACATGTCGGTCGGCTACGGCCCGATGCAGAGCCGCTACACTGAAGAGAAGCACGTCGTTTTCCACAAGAACGTCGGGCCGCTGATCTCGATGGAAGAGATGAGCCGCTGCATCCACTGCACGCGCTGCGTCCGCTTCGGCCAGGAAATCGCCGGCATCATGGAACTCGGCATGGCCAACCGCAACATGCACTCCGAGATCCAGACCTTCGTCGGCCGCTCGGTCGATTCCGAGCTCTCGGGCAACATGATCGATCTGTGCCCGGTCGGTGCCCTGACCTCGAAGCCTTTCCGCTACACCGCACGTTCCTGGGAACTGCAGCGGCGCAAGTCGGTCAGCCCGCATGACTCGGTCGGTGCCAATCTGGTCGTCCAGGTCAAGCACGACAGCGTGATGCGCGTCTTGCCGCGCGAGAACGAGGCGGTCAACGAGTGCTGGATTTCCGACAAGGAGCGTTTCTCCTACCAGGCACTCAATTCCGATCAGCGCTTGACCAAGCCGATGGTCAAGCAGGGTGGCGAGTGGGTCGAATGTGACTGGAACGTCGCACTTGACTACGTCGCCCACGGTCTCAAGGACATCGTCCGCGACCACGGCGGCGACGCTGTCGCCGCATTGGCGACCCAGAACGCCACGGTCGAGGAACTCTACCTGCTGGGCAAGCTGATGAAAGGCCTGGGCAGCGGCAATGTCGATTTCCGCACCCGCCAGTCCGACTTCGCCAGCGATGGCAAGCGCGCCGGTGCGCCCTGGTTGGGCATGCGTCTGGCCGAAATCAAGGATCTCGACGCGGCGCTGGTCATCGGTTCCTTCCTGCGTAAGGATCACCCGCTGATCGCCCAACGCCTGCGTCAGGCCGCCAAGAAATACACCAAGGTCAGCCTCGTCTCGGTGACGGCGGACGATCAGCTGATCAACCTGCACGGCCGGCTGACCGTTGCGCCTTCGCAACTGCTCTTCGCGCTGGCGGCGGTGGTGCGTGCTGCGGCTGAAGCCAAGGGAATGGCGACGCCAGCCGGTCTTGAAAATGTCGCGGTCTGCGACGAAAGCCGCAAGATCGCGCAAAGTCTGGTCGACGGTGAGAAGCGCGCGCTCTTCCTCGGCAACGTCGCCACGCAATCGGCCGACGCCACCCAGATCCACGCGCTGACCTGCCTGCTCGGTGAAATCACCGGCGCCAGCGTCGGCTTCCTTGGCGAGTCCGCGAATACCGTCGGTGCCCACCTCGCTGGCGCCCTGCCGACCGCTGCCAATGCCCGTCAGATGTTCGAGCAGCCGCGTCAGGGCTATGTCCTGTTCGGCGTTGAACCGGAATTCGACTGCGCCAACCCGCAGCAGGCCCTGGCCGCGCTGCGCCAGGCGCAAATGGTCGTCGTCATGTCGGCGTTCAAGCATGACCCGGCGCTCGATTACGCCGACGTGATGCTGCCACTCGCCCCTTACACCGAAACCTCCGGCACCTTCGTCAATATCGAAGGGCGCATCCAGTCCTTCAACGGCGTCGTCAAGCCGCTTGGCGCTGCGCGTCCGGCCTGGAAGGTGCTGCGTGTTCTCGGCAACGTGCTGGCGCTCGACGGTTTCGACTACATGAGCAGCGAAGCGGTGCGTGACGAAGCGTTGGGTGGTGACAAGGAGTTCGCCGCCGGCCTCGACAACGGGCTGAACGGTGTCGCCGTGGCTTTGCCGGCCGTCGCCAGTGGCGGGTTGCAGCGCATCGCCGATGTGCCGATCCACTTTGCCGATGCCATGGCACGCCGCGCGCCGGCCCTGCAACAAACGGCCGACGGCAAGGCGCCGATCCTGCGCGCCGCCGCCGCAACCCTGGCAGCGCTGGGGATTGATTCCGGCGCGATGGTTCGTGTCCGGCAGGGCGACGGGGTTGCCACCCTGGTTGCCCAGGCCGACGACAAGGTACCGGCAAACTGTGTCCGCGTTGCCGCGGCCCATCCGACGACCGCAATGCTGGGCGAGATGTTCGGCACGATTTCCGTGGAGCGTGCATAAATGGACGCACTGATGAATTTCGGACAGGGGATCTTCGGCGGCGTCTGGCCGGCCGTGTGGACCCTGATCAAGATCGTTCTGATCGTTGCTCCGCTGCTGCTGGGCGTTGCCTACCTGACCTGGGTCGAGCGCAAGGTGATTGGCTACATGCAGGTCCGTATCGGTCCCAACCGGGTCGGCCCCTACGGCCTGATCCAGCCGATCGCCGACGGCCTCAAGCTCCTGCTCAAGGAAGTCATCGTTCCCAGCAGTTCGAGCAAGGGCGTCTTCATCGTCGCGCCGATGCTGGCGATGGCGCCGGCGTTGGCGGTCTGGGCCGTGGTGCCGTTCGGCGACGGCCTGGTCCTGGCCGACATCGACGCCAGCCTGCTCTACATCATGGCGATCAGCTCGATCGGCGTGTACGGGATCATCCTCTCCGGTTGGGCGTCGAACTCCAAGTATGCCTTCCTCGGCGGTATCCGCTCCGCCGCCCAGATGGTGTCCTACGAAATCGCCATGGGCTTCTCGCTGATCACCGTGCTGATGGTTTCCAACAGCCTCAATCTCGGTGAGATCGTCAATGGTCAGGCGAGCGGGCGCTTCGCCGATTTCGGCCTCGGTTTCCTGTCGTGGAACTGGCTGCCGCTGCTGCCGATGTTCGTGGTCTACCTGATTGCCGGCACCGCCGAACTGAACCGCGCGCCCTTCGACCTCGCCGAAGGCGAATCGGAAATCGTCGGTTTCCACGTCGAATACTCCGGCATGGCCTTCGCGCTGTTCTTCCTGGCCGAATACGCGAACATGATCCTGGTCTCCGCGCTGACCTCGCTGCTGTTCCTCGGCGGCTGGCTGTCGCCGGTCGGCTTCCTGCCCGACGGCATCCTCTGGCTGTTCGCCAAGATGTTCTTCGTGCTCGTCCTTTTCCTGTGGTTCCGCGCCACCTTCCCCCGTTATCGCTATGACCTCTTGATGCGCCTGGGCTGGAAAGTCTTCCTGCCGCTGTGCCTGATCTGGCTGGTCGTCGTCGGGGCGTGGATGCTGTCCCCGCTGAACATCTGGAACTGAGGAGAATAAGAATGGGTTCGATGATGGAAGTCTTCAACAGCCTCTTCCTCAAGGAGCTGTTGAAAGGCATGTCGGTGACGGGCAAGTATTTCTTTGCCCGTAAGATCACCGTCCAGTATCCAGAAGAAAAGACGCCGCAAAGCGGCCGTTTCCGCGGCCTGCACGCGCTGCGCCGCTACGAGAACGGCGAGGAACGCTGCATCGCCTGCAAGCTGTGCGAGGCGATCTGTCCGGCGATGGCGATCACCATCGAGGCTGAGCCGCGCGACGACGGTTCGCGTCGCACCACCCGCTACGACATCGATCTGACCAAGTGCATCTTCTGCGGTTTCTGTGAGGAAGCCTGCCCGGTCGACGCGATCGTCGAAACGCGCATTTTCGAGTACCACGGCGAAAAGCGCGGCGACCTCTACTACACCAAGCAGATGCTGCTGGCCAACGGTGAGCGCTATGAAGCGCAGATTGCCGAAGACCGCGCGCTTGATGCGCCCTACCGCTGACAGGTGCCCGCGATGGATTTCCCGACTGCCGTTTTCTTCTTCCTCTCCGCGATCCTGGTGTTCGCCGCGCTGCGCGTGATCACCGCGCGCAACCCGGTGTATGCCGCGCTGCACCTGATGCTTGCCTTTTTCACCTGCGGTGGCATCTGGGCGCTGCTGCAGGCGGAGTTCCTGGCGATCGCCATCATCCTCGTCTATGTCGGCGCGGTCATGGTGCTCTTCCTGTTCGTCGTCATGATGCTCGACATCAACCTCGACCGTATCCGCGAGGGCTTCTGGCAATACCTGCCGCTCGGCGCCGTACTCGGCCTGCTGATGGTTCTCGAGATGGGACTGGTACTCGGTAGCAAGTACTTCCAGGTGCCGGCCGCCGAAGCTGTCGTTCCGGCTGGCGTGTCGAACACCAAGGAAATCGGTACGCTGATGTTCACCGATTACGTGTTCCCCTTCGAACTCGCCTCGATCATCCTGCTCGTCGGCATGATCGCCGCCATCGTGCTGACCTACCGCGGGCCGAAGAAATCGAAGATTTCCAATCCGAACACGCAGGTCTTCGTCAAGGCCAAGGACCGCATGCGCGTGATCCAGATGCCTGTTGAAAAAGACTGACCCGGGGCCAACATGCTGACGCTTTCACTTTCCCATTTCCTGATCCTTGGCGCGATCCTGTTCGCGATCAGCGTGGTCGGCATCTTCCTCAACCGGAAGAACCTGATCGTCCTGCTGATGGCGATCGAACTGATGCTGCTCGCGGTCAATATGAACTTCGTCGCCTTCTCGCACTATCTGGGCGATCTCTCCGGGCAGATCTTCGTCTTCTTCATCCTGACCGTCGCCGCCGCCGAGGCCGCCATCGGCCTGGCGATCCTGATCGTGCTGTTCCGCAACCTCAAGAGCATCCACGTGGATGACCTGGGCAGCCTGAAGGGTTAACCATGGAAATGCAAAAACTCTACCTGCTCGTGCCGATGGCGCCCCTGATCGGTGCCATGATCGCCGGCCTTTTCTGCCGCGTCATCCCGCGCTGGGTCGCCCACACGGCGACCATCGCCGGTGTCGCCATCGCCTTCGTCGCCTCGCTGTTCATTTTCCAGGACGTGATGGCCGGCAACACCTTCAACGGCCCGGTCTACACCTGGCTGACCAGCGGCGACTACAAGTTCGAGGTCGGCTTCCTGATCGACACGCTGACCGTGACGATGATGCTGGTCGTCACCTTCGTCTCGCTGATGGTGCACATCTACACCATCGGCTACATGCACGATGATCCGGGCTACAACCGCTTCTTCAGCTACATCTCGCTGTTCACCTTCTCGATGCTGATGCTGGTGATGGCCAACAACTTCACCCAACTCTTCTTCGGTTGGGAAGCGGTCGGTCTCGTCTCCTACCTGCTGATCGGCTTCTGGTACACCCGGCCGACGGCGATCTTCGCCAACATGAAGGCCTTCCTGGTCAACCGCGTCGGCGACTTCGGCTTCATCCTCGGCATCGGCCTGGTGCTGGCGCATTTCGGCACCCTCGACTACGCCGAAGTGTTCAAGGCGGCGCCGTCGCTTGCCGACGCCAAGATCAACATCTGGGGCGATCAGCAGTGGTCGCTGATGACCGTCACCTGCATCTGCCTGTTCATCGGCGCCATGGGCAAGTCGGCGCAAGTGCCGCTGCACGTCTGGCTGCCGGATTCGATGGAAGGCCCGACGCCGATTTCGGCGCTGATCCACGCCGCGACCATGGTCACCGCCGGCATCTTCATGGTGTCGCGGATGTCGCCGCTGTTCGAGTTGTCCACGACGGCACTGTCCTTCGTCATCACCATCGGCGCCATCACCGCGCTGTTCATGGGCTTCCTCGGCATCATCCAGAACGACATCAAGCGCGTCGTCGCCTACTCGACGCTGTCGCAGCTCGGCTACATGACGGTGGCGCTGGGGGCTTCGGCGTACTCGGTGGCGATCTTCCACCTGATGACGCACGCCTTCTTCAAGGCGCTGCTGTTCCTCGCCGCCGGCTCGGTGATCATCGGCATGCACCACGACCAGGACATCCGCAACATGGGCGGTCTGAGGAAGTACATGCCGATCACCTGGATCACCTCGCTGATCGGCTCGCTGGCACTGATCGGCACGCCGTTCCTGGCCGGGTTCTATTCCAAGGATTCGATCATCGAAGCGGTCAAGCTCTCGCACATCCCGGGCGCCGGTTTCGCCTACTTTGCCGTGCTGGCCGGTGTCTTCGTCACCGCCTTCTACTCGTTCCGCATGTATTTCCTGGTCTTCCACGGCGAAGAGCGCTTCGGCAAGGCTGACGACGCCCATCATCACGAACACCATGGCGATCACGACGACGAAGAAGTCGCCCACGATCACCACCATGGTCTGGCACCGGGCCAGAAGCCGCACGAAACGCCGTGGGTGGTGACCCTGCCGCTGGTGCTGCTGGCGATACCGTCGGTGGTCATCGGTTACATCGGCATCGGTCCGATGCTTGGCGGCGACTACTTCAAGGGCGTCATCCACATCGACGAAGTGGCGCATCCGGCGTTCTCGCATTTCATCGAGGAATTCCACGGCGCTGCCGCCATGGGCCTGCATGCCTTCACGTCGCTGCCGTTTTTCCTGGCGCTGGCTGGCGTCGCGCTGTCCTGGTTCTTCTACATGAAGCGGCCGGACATCCCGGCGGCGATCCAGCGTCGTTTCTCGGCGATCAACACGATTCTCGAAAACAAGTACTACTTCGACCAGATCAACGAGACCGTCTTCGCCGGTGGCTCGCGCCTGCTCGGCAAGGTGCTCTGGCGCGGTGGCGACGTTGGCATCATCGACGGCCTGATCGTCAATGGTTCGGCCAAGGTGGTCGGCTGGGTTTCGACCATCACCCGGCTGTTCCAGACCGGCTACGTTTATCACTACGCATTTACCATGATCATCGGTCTGCTAGCCATGATGACCTGGTGGATCAACCGCGCATAGCATGAATCGCCCGCAGAACAGCAAGGAATAACATGTCGAATTACCCGCTGCTATCTCTCGCCATCTGGGTTCCCATCGTCGCAGGCGGTATCGTCCTGCTGACCGGTGGCGACCGCAATGCGCCCATGGCCAGGATGCTCGCCCTGGTCGGTGCAGTACTTGGCTTCCTGGTCACCCTGCCGTTGTGGACCGGGTTCGATGTGTCGCAGGGCGCGATGCAGTTCGTCGAACTGCATAGCTGGATTCCGCGATTCAACATCCACTATCACCTCGGGGTCGATGGCATCTCGATGTTGTTCGTGATCCTCAACGCCTTCATCACGATCATCGTCGTCGCCGCCGGCTGGGAAGTGATCCAGGAAAAGGTCGCCCAGTACATGGCCGCCTTCCTGATCATGTCCGGGCTGATGAACGGCATCTTCACCGCGCTCGATGGCATCCTTTTCTACGTCTTCTTCGAAGCCTCGCTGATTCCTCTTTACCTGATCATCGGCGTCTGGGGCGGCGTGCGCCGTGTCTATGCGGCCTTCAAGTTCTTCCTCTACACCCTGTTCGGCTCGCTGCTCTTCCTGATTGCCCAGATGTACCTGTTCTTCCAGTCCGGCGGCAGCTTCTCGATTCTTGACTGGCACCAGTTGCCGCTCGGCATGGCGCCGCAGATCGGTGTCTTCCTCGCCTTCCTGGTCGCCTTTGCGGTCAAGGTGCCGATGTGGCCGGTGCATACCTGGCTGCCCGATGCCCACGTCGAAGCGCCGACTGGCGGCTCGATCGTGCTCGCGGCGATCGCGCTCAAGCTGGGGGCTTACGGTTTCCTGCGCTTTTCGCTGCCGATCGCACCCGATGCATCGCACGAATTGTCCGGCTTGGTCATCGCGCTGTCGCTGATCGCTGTGGTCTACATCGGCTTCGTCGCGCTGGTCCAGGAAGACATGAAGAAGCTGGTCGCTTACTCGTCGATCGCGCACATGGGCTTCGTCACCCTGGGCTTCTTCATGTTCAGTTCGCTGGGTATCGAAGGCGCGCTGGTGCAGATGGTTTCGCACGGTTTTGTGTCCGGCGCGATGTTCTTCTCGATCGGCGTCATGTACGACCGCGTGCATAGCCGGCAGATTGCCGATTACGGCGGTGTCGTCCACACCATGCCGAAGTTTGCCGCCTTGTTCATGCTGTTCTCGATGGCCAATGCCGGCCTGCCGGCGACTTCCGGTTTCGTCGGGGAATTCATGGTCATCCTGGGCGCCGTCAAGTTCAACTTCTGGGTTGCCTTCGCCGCCGCCACCTCGCTGATCCTCGGCGCTGCCTACACGCTGTGGATGTACAAGCGGGTGATCTTCGGTGAAGTCGCCAACCATCACGTTGCCGAGTTGAGCGACATCAATGGCCGCGAATTCGCCATTCTCGCCGTACTCGCCCTGTGCACCCTGTGGATGGGTCTCTATCCGCAGGTCTTCACCGACTTCATGCACGCATCGGTCAATGACCTGCTGCGTCACGTGGCCATCAGCAAGATTCAATAAACGGTAGCCGACATGTTCGACAATTTCGTTGTTCCCGATCTCCTGCCCGCTGCATCGGAAATTTTCCTGGCGGCGATGTTGCTGGTCATCCTGATGGTCGACCTGTTCGTCAAGGACAGCCGCCGGACGCCGACCTTCCTGCTGACGCAACTGACGCTGCTCGGTTGTGCCGCGATCCAGGTCTATACCAGTACCGCCGACATCACTTACACCTTCAGCAACATGTTCGTCGACGACATGATGGCCGACCTGCTGAAGCTCTTCGTCTACATGACGATGATTGTCGTGCTGTTCTACTCGCGCGGTTACCTGTTCGACCGCCCGACAATGAACAAGGGCGAGTATTACGTACTGGCGCTGACGGCGACCCTGGGCATGATGGTGATGATCTCGGCCAACAACTTCGTCACCATCTACGTGGGTCTGGAACTGCTCTCGCTGTCGCTTTACGGTATGGTGGCGATGAACCGCGACAGCGTTGCTTCCACTGAAGCGGCGATGAAGTACTTCATCCTTGGTGCGCTGGCTTCCGGCATGCTGCTCTACGGCATGTCGATGATCTATGGCGGCACCGGCACGCTTGAAATCACCAAGATCGCCGAGACCCTCTACAACGCTGAAAGCAACCGTACCGTGCTGGTCTTCGGTCTGGTTTTCCTGGTTGCCGGGCTGGCTTTCAAACTCGGCGTCGTTCCTTTCCACATGTGGGTGCCTGACGTCTACCACGGTGCGCCGACGACGGTGACCTTGCTCATCGGTTCGGCGCCGAAGCTGGCCGCCTTCGCCATCGTCATGCGCCTGCTGGTCGGTGGTCTGATCACCCTGGCGGCCGATTGGCAGGACATGCTGATTGTCCTCTCGGTGTTGTCGATGGCCGTCGGCAACCTCGCCGCCATCGCTCAGACCAGCTTGAAGCGGATGCTGGCCTACTCGGCGATCTCGCACATGGGCTTCATGCTGCTCGGCATCGTCACCGGCGTCGTTTCCGGGGATGCGCGCTACGCCCTCAACGCCTACAGCTCGTCGATGTTCTACGTGATTTCCTACGTCCTGATGTCGGCCGGTACCTTCGGTGTCGTCCTGCTGATGGCGCGTGCCGGTTTTGAGGCCGACAATCTCGACGACTACAAGGGCTTGAACAAGCGTAGCCCGTGGTTCGCGGCGATCATGATGATGCTGATGTTCTCGATGGCCGGGGTGCCGTTCTTCATCGGCTTCTTCGCCAAGTTCTCGGTGCTGCAGGCGGTCGTCGCTGCCGATTATCTGTGGCTGGCAATCGTCGCCATCCTCTTCTCGCTGATCGGCGCCTTCTACTACCTGCGCGTCGTCAAGCTGATGTACTTCGATGCGCCCGCCGACGAAACCCCGATTGCGGCCGGTCTCGACATGCGCCTGCTGATTTCGGTCAACGGTCTGGCGGTGGCCGTGCTTGGCGTCTTCCCGCAGGTGCTGATGTCGCTTTGCGCTTACGCCCTGTTGCGCTCGCTGTAAATCGAGTTTTCAATTCGAAACGACGCCCCGCTGGTCGGGGCGTTTTTTTTGGGAGTGGACCATGGAGATGGATAGTCACCTGAAGGAAACCGAGGTCGAGAGCGAATCGGTATTCAAAGGCGTCATGCTTGACGTCAGGCGAGACCGTGTGCGTCTGCCCGACGGCAAGATCTCGGTCAGGGAATATATCCGCCATCCCGGCGCTGTGGTGATTCTGGCGCAGTTGCCCAACGGTAGCCTGCTGTTCGAGCGGCAGTTCCGTTACCCGTTGCGGCGGGTCTTTCTGGAGTTGCCCGCGGGCAAGATCGATCCTGGGGAAACCCTGCTTGATACCGCTCAACGGGAACTGCTCGAAGAAACCGGGTATCGGGCTGCGGAATGGACACACCTGGGGACGATGCATCCTTGTATCGGCTATGCCGACGAACGGATCGAGATATTCCTTGCCAGTGGCCTGCATTCGCTTGGCGCGCAGGCGCTCGATCACAATGAATTCCTGGATGTTCTGGAGCTTTCGCCGGCCGATGCCAGGCAAGCGATATTCAACGGCGAGATAACGGACGCCAAGACGATTGCCGCGCTCTATTGGCTGACGCGCTGAGGCAGATAAGAAAGACCTGCTGTAGGCGGCGGGGCGATTCAGTCCCGGTGAATCGAGCGCAGATATCTTGCCAGACCAATTGCCACACCAACCGCCAGCGCCAGCAGCAGTGCAATAAACGGGTCCGCGTCGCCCTCAATCAGCCATTGCGTCCCGGTGACGCCAAGGAATACCGCCAGACTCTCGTGGAAAGGCAGATCACCCGACACGGCGAGATCGATCAAGCTTGGCGCCTGGCAGGTATGGTTGCCAGTTGCTGAGTTGCTGGCGGAGGCAGAAGGCCGAGCAGGTAATAGCGGGCGGCGGCAATGAATGCCTTGATGTTGCTTTCGAGCATGATGTCCTCTTCCATTTCCTGGGATGAAGCCGGGTTCGTCATGGCTGTCATTCTAGGTAATACCTCTGCTCGGGGCTGTGCTGGCTAGGTTGCGGTGAAGTAACCGCAAGGCTTTGTATTATGACGGTGTGTAACCGGCAACTACTGGTGCGCTTTCCAGCTCAGGGTGAAGCGGGCACCACCAAGCGGCGATGCGGCGGCGTAGGCGGTTCCGCCGTGCAGTTCGAGAACGCGCCTGGCAATCGCCAGGCCCAGACCATAGCCACCGGTCGAACGGTCGCGTGAGCGATCAAGACGGGTGAAGGCGGAAAAGATATGTTCGCGTTCGCCTTCCGGGATGCCGATGCCGTCGTCGTCGACATGAACGGCAATCTGGTCGCCGAGGAGTTCGCTGCTGACCCGGATTTCACGCGCGGCATACTTGAAGGCATTGCGCAGCAGGTTGCGTAGCGCGTAGGGCATTGCCTTGCGGTCGAGATCAACCCGAAGGTTTTCAGGTAGCAGGCTGGTATCGACGCTGACATTCAACTGGCGACCGAGCAGCCTGACCGAGTCGACCTCGTCGCTCAGCCAGTCGGCGAAAGCGACGCTTGAAAAATGGGCTTCCGGGGCTTCTCGTTCGAAACGAGCGTAGGTCAGGCTGGTATCGATCAATTGATCCAGTTCGTCGAGGTCGGCTTCCATCATCGCCCAAAGGCGTTGGCGTTCGCCGATCTCGGTGGTTTCCGAAAGCATTTCGAGGGCGAAGCGCATGCGGGCAATCGGCGTGCGCAGTTCGTGCGAAATGCCACAGGAGAGTTCACGGTGCGTTGCCAGCAGTTGGCGAACCCGCTCCGACATGCTGATCAATGTATCGGCGAGCGGCGCGAACAGTTGCGTATGCACCACCGGCGGCGGCGCTTCGAAGTCGCCGTCACCGAGGTCGCGGGCGGTCTGGCGCAGCGATTCGAGATCGCGCCAGACGGGGCGCACCCAGAACCAGAGGGCGATCGCGAAAATGACGCCAATCAGGCTCCAGGTCAGTAGCCGCAGCCGCAGATCGAGCGGCAGGCGTTCGTTGTGTTCCGGGTTGTGGGTGGCCGATAGCGGGCCGACGACCAGCACCTTGCTGCTGGTGCCGAGGCGGTGATACATCACGTCGTGGTCGTGGGCGATGGCGATGTCGCCGGCATCGAGTTTCTCGACCTGGGCGCTGGTCAGGCGGATGTCGAGCGAGCGGCGTTCGACGATATCGAGCTTGTAGGAAAACTTTCCGTCGATTTCCCGGATCTTGCGTTCCCACTGGCGTCGGGGGTGGCGGAAGAGTTCATCTTCGATCAGGGTGATGGTGCCGCGCATGAAGCGGCGGGCGTAGTCGTCGGTGATGCCTTGTTGCGCCGTCGAGATGATGAAATCGGCGATGAAGGCGATGGCGACGAAGGAGCCCATCGCCAGCAGGTAGAAATTGAGGAAGAGCTTGGACAGGCTGTAGCGGCTGCCTCGCCAGCGTGGCAAAGATACCCGGAACAAGGAGCGGGCCAGTCCCTGGCGGCCTGGCTTGCCGGAGGGCGCGCCGGCTTCTCCCTCAGTTCCAGTCATGCTTGCTGAACAGGTAGCCCTTGCCGCGTACGGTCTTGATGCGCGTCGGGTTCTCTGGATCGTCGTTCAGCTTCTTGCGCAGTCGGGAGATGCGGGCGTCGATCGAGCGGTCGAGGCCGTCGAAGCCGATGCCGCGCAACTCCTGCAGCAGGTCGTCGCGCGACAGCACGTTGCCGGCATGGCTGGCAAGCAACCAGAGCAGGTCGAACTCGGCGGTGGTCAGATCGATCGGTTGAGCGTTGAGGGTGGCGGTGCGGGTCGCCTGACTGATGCGGAACTGGCCGAAGACCTGCGAGTCGCTGTCGCCGGCATCGTCGCCGCTGACCGGCAGGCGGCGCAGCAAGGCCTTGATCCGCGCCAGCAGGACGCGCGGCTGTACCGGTTTGGCGATGTAGTCGTCAGCGCCGAGTTCGAGACCAAGAATCTGGTCGAAGTCCTCGTCACGGGCGGTAAGCATCAGGATGACGCCACGGTATTGCTGGCGGACGCCGCGACAGACTTCGAACCCATCCTTGCCGGGCAGCATCACGTCAAGGATGACGAGATCGGGCTGTTCGGCGAGTATGCGAGCCTCGGCGGTGTCGCCGCGGGGCTCGATGCTGACTTCGAGATCGTTGCGGGACAGGTATTCGGCCGTCAGTCCGGCCAGACGTTCGTCGTCTTCGACAAGCAGGATGCGCGTGGTCATGGACGCCAGTTTAGCGAGCGGAGGAGCCGCGGTCCATAGGGAAGATCAAGGTGCGGCGTTGCCGATGCCCAGTGATCTTTCTGTTCGCCGGGGCGCTGGCGTGTTCCATTTGCTCGGGCGGCGGGGGGCGTCGGCCGGTGGGGAGGCCAGTGGCAGCCGTCCTTGTTTCAGGATGATGGCGTATTGTTCGGGCGGCAACGGGCGGCTGAACAGAAAGCCCTGGCCTTCTTCGCAGTCGAATTCCCGCAGCAGGGCCAGTTGCGCAGCGCATTCGACACCTTCCGCGACGACGCCAAGCCCGAGTTTGTGCGCCATGGCGATGACGGCATGAGCGATGGCTGCGGCGTCGGGTTCGAGGTGCAGGTCACGAACGAAGCTGCGATCGATCTTCAAGATGTCGATTGGCAGGCGGCGCAGGTAGGCGAGACTGGAGTAGCCGGTGCCGAAGTCGTCGAGCGAAATGCTGGCACCCAGCTCGCGAATTTCGGTCAGTACCTGCGCAGTGTGCTCGAGATCGTGCATGACCACGCTTTCGGTCACTTCGAAGGCCAACTGCCGTCCGCCAATGCCTGATTCGGTGAGACTCCGGTGGATGCTGGCAGCGAGACCGTCGCGCCGGAACTGGCGGGCCGAGAGATTGATCGATATCCGGCCAGCTTGCAAGCCACTGTCGCGCCATCGGCCGAGGTCGCGGCAAACCTGACGCAAGACCTGTTCGCCGATGTCGATGATGAGGCCGCTTTCTTCCGCCAGCGGGATGAATTCGTCGGGAGGGATCAAGCCGCGTTGCGGATGTTGCCAGCGCACCAGCGCTTCGGCGCCGATGATCGTGCCGCCGCTCAGTTCAACCAGGGGTTGATAATGCACCACCAACTCATCGTGCGCGATGGCGTGACGCAAATCGCCTTCCAGGCTGAGGCGGTCGATGACGGAGGCTCGAGTGGTCGGCATGAAAAAGCGATAGCTGTTGCGCTCCTCCGCCTTTGCCTGATGCATCGCGATATCGGCGTGGCGCAGCAGGGTATCCCCTTGCTCTCCGTCGCCGGGGTAGATGGCGGCGCCGATCGACGCAGTGACGACGATTTCCCGATCGGCGCAAGGGATGGGCTGATTGACAAGACGCAGTATCTTGTTGGCGATGCCGGCCAATTCGTTCGTCGTCGTCAATCTGCCGATGACGATGACGAATTCGTCACCGGCGAGCCGGGCTACGGTGTCGGTATCGCGAACGCATTCGCGCAGGCGCTGTGCCACCTCTTTCAATACTTCGTTTGCTGAAGCGTGGCCGAGACTGTCGTTGATCCAGCGAAAGCGGTCCAGACCGAGTTGCAGCAAACCAGTCATCATGCCGTCGCTTCGTGCCCGGACGATCGCCTGCGCGATTCGGTCGTTGAGCAGGTTACGGTTTGCCAGACCGGTCAGGGGGTCATGGTTGGCGTGGAATTCCAGTTGCTTCTCGTAACCGATGCGTTCGCTGACATCATTGATGATGCTGACGAAATGCGTGGTGAAACTACCGCTTTCGTCGCGCACCGGGGCGATGAATAGTTCGTTCCAGAACAGGGAGCCGTCCTTGCGATAATTACGCAAGATGGCATGGGCCTGGTGGCGTTTGCGCAGCGCCTCGCGAATCGCCGCCAGACCGCGTTGCTGCAGGTCATGACCGATCAGGAAGCGACCGCTGCGACCGATGACTTCAGAGGCGGAGTAGCCAGTGATCTTCTCGAATGCCGGGTTGACGTAAACGATAGGATGGTCGAGCTGGGTCGAGGACGTGATCATCACACCGTTGAGGCTCGAATCAAGCGCCCGGGAAAGCTGGCGCAAGCGGGATTCCAGTTGTTTTCCGGCGCTTGCTTGACGGATCCGGGACAGCGTGGCGCCGATGTTTTTGGCCACGATGTCGAGCGCGAGACGTTCTGCGGTCGTAAAATCCCGTCCGCTCTTTTCAATGAGCAGTTTTCCCAGCCGCTGTGCTTCATCAAGATGAAGAGTCAATCTTGCCGCCTCTCCTGAGAGGGCGGGGGCGCTTGGCGAGGCAGCGCCATGGGCGATGACACGGGTGTCTTCTTCGGTCTTGTCAGCCCCCCCGGTGCTGGCCAGCGAAACGCTAGCCGAGAGATAGCCGCCGCGATCGACGAGGAGCTGGCATTGTTGGCGTAACATTGAGGCCTCCTCGGAGGCCGATAGCCGTGGCGTGTTACACGCCGCGAGCAGGGCGAGCAGATGCTCGCTGTCCCGCTGAGGGGAAGGGTTGGGCAAAACTTGTCTCCGCAATAATGTGGCCTTTTGGGCGCGTTATTTTTACATTCTGCGGTATGCACGCCCTGTTCGCAAGATTTTTGCGAAATATTGTCCTGTCTTGTTGTTTTTGGAGATTTAGATGTTTGCTTTTTTTCGCAGCTTGTTTTCCCGCTATCCTCAGCGGGCCTGGTTTGCCGCGCTGGCTATGGGGAGCTTCGGCGTCGCTGCGGCCGGCATGCAGTTGCAGTCCCTGCTCAGTCTTTCGCCTTGCCCTTATTGCATCTTTCAGCGCGTCCTCTATCTGGTGATCGGCGGCCTTGCCTTGCTCGGGTTCCTGGTGCCTCTTATCGCTTCACTATCGGCGCTGGCGATTGGCGGGCTGGCGTTGCTCGGGGTCGGGATCGCGGCCTACCAGACCTGGATGCAGGCTTTTCCCGACCTGGCGCCGGAGTGCGGTTTCACCGATCCCGACGTGATCGAGCGTCTGGTCGATTGGCTGGGTATGGAGTGGCCATCGCTTTTCCTGGCGACTGGATTCTGCTCGAGCAAGGAATGGGTTTTCCTCGGGCTGTCGATGGCCAACTGGTCGTTGCTGCTGTTTGCCGGGATTGCGTTGTATGCCTTGCTGCTGGCAAAGCGGGAAAACTGATTCGGGCGGCAAAAAAAACCCGCCAGCGGCGGGTTTTTTTGCATCGGCTGAACTTACTTCAGCTTGATTTCCTTGTAGGCCACATGCTTGCGAGCCTTCGGGTCGTACTTCATGAATTCCAGTTTTTCAGGCGTCGTGCGCTTGTTCTTGGAAGTGGTGTAGAAGTGACCGGTACCCGCGGTGGATTCCAGCTTGATCTTTTCGCGACCGCCTTTGCTAGCCATTTGTCAGTTCCTCTTGATTAGATTTCGCCGCGGGCGCGCAGGTCGGACAGGACGGCATCAATGCCCTTCTTGTCGATGACGCGCAGACCGGCGTTGGAAACGCGCAGACGGACGAAGCGGTTCTCGCTTTCGACCCAGAAGCGACGATACTGCAAATTCGGCAGGAAGCGGCGCTTCGTTTTGTTATTGGCGTGGGAAACGTTGTTCCCAACCATCGGGCCTTTACCCGTTACTTGGCAGACTCGCGCCATGATGGTGCTCCAGAATTGGCTAGAAGAAAGCCCGTGATTCTAACCGGAAGGTATTGTCAGGGCAAGCTTTTTTCGAATCAAATCAGCCCGCGTTCGGCGAACGAAAGCGGGCGGGCGTTGCCGGCAACGATGAAATGGTCGAGCAGGCGGACGTCGACCAGCGCCAGCGCCTGCTTGAGGCTGCCGGTCAGCAACTGGTCGGCACTCGATGGTTCGGCCAGACCCGAAGGATGGTTGTGCGCCAGGATGACGGCGGCGGCATTGGTGCTCAAGGCGCGCTTGACGACTTCCCTAGGATAAACCGAGGTTTGGGTCAGGGTGCCGGTAAACAAGGTTTCCGCGAGCAGCAGCCGGTTCTGCGCGTCCAGCCAGAGGGCCATGAAGACTTCGTGCTGGTGCATCGCTAATTGCAGGCGCAGCCAGTCGCGGACCAGCTCCGGCGAGCTGAAGTTGTCGCGTTCGCCCATTTCCTCGGCGAGGGCGCGCCGCGCCAGTTCGAAGCTGGCCTGCAGTTGCGCCGCCTTGGCCTGGCCGATTCCCGGCGTTGCCGCCAGTTGCGCCAGCGGTGCGGTGGCCAGCTTGCTCAGGCGGCCGTCGTGGCGGCGCAACAGTTCGCGGGCGAGGTCGACGGCGCTGCGGCCACGCACGCCGACGCGCAGGTAGATCGCCAGCAGTTCGGCGTCGGACAGTGCTTGCGGCCCGAGGGCGAGCAGTCTCTCGCGTGGTCTTTCGCTGGCCGGCCAATCGGTGATCGCCATGTTCCGGACTCCAGTAGAATACGGGTCCGGCTATCTTACCGACAAATGACAATGGAATTAAGTGGCAAGCGTATCGTGCTCGGTGTCACGGGCGGCATCGCCGCCTACAAGGCAGCGGAACTGGTCCGCCTCTTGGTGCGCCAGGGGGCAGATGTCCAGGTGGCGATGAGCGAGGGGGCGACCCATTTCGTCACGCCGACCACCTTCCAGGCCCTGTCCGGCAAACCGGTATTCACCGACCAGTGGGATCCGACGATGCCGAACGGGATGGCGCATATCGATCTCTCGCGGCAGGCCGACCTGATTCTGGTGGCGCCAGCGACGGCCGATTTCCTGGCGCGCATCGTTCATGGCCTGGCCGACGATCTGCTGGCGACCATGGTGCTGGCGCGCGCTTGCCCGTTGCTGGTGGCTCCGGCGATGAACCGCCAGATGTGGGAGAACCCGGCGACGCAGCGCAACGTGGCGCAACTGGCGGTGGATGGCGTCGGCCTGCTCGGTCCGGCCAGCGGCGCCCAGGCCTGCGGTGAGGTCGGGCTGGGGCGGATGCTCGAGCCCGAGGAAATCGTCGAGCAGGTGATCGATTTCCTGGCCGCCAAATGCCTGGCCGGGCGGCGCGTGCTGCTCACTGCCGGGCCGACCTTCGAGGCGATCGATCCGGTGCGCGGCATCACCAACCTGTCGTCCGGGCGCATGGGCTATGCGATCGCCCGCGCCGCGCGGCAGGCCGGTGCCGAAGTCACTCTGGTTTCCGGACCGGTGGCGCTGGCGGCGCCGCTGGGCGTCGAGCGGATCATGGTACGCAGTGCGCTCGACATGTACGGCGCGGTGATGGCGCGGGCGGCGGCTTCGGATATCTTCATCGGCGTTGCCGCGGTCGCCGATTATCGGGTTGCCAATGCCGCCGAGCACAAGTTGAAGAAGGACCACGGCGGCATGCCGGCGATCGAGCTGGTCGAGAATCCGGACATCTTGGCCGAAGTTGCGGCCTTGCCGAGCGGCCCGTTCTGCGTGGGCTTCGCGGCGGAGAGCCGCAATCTCGAGGCATACGCGCAAGCCAAGCGGCGGAAGAAGAAAATCCCGCTGATCGCAGGCAACCTGATCCAGGACGGCTTCGGCGGCGACGACAACCGGCTGGTGCTGTTCGACGACCACGGCAGCCATCCTCTCGCGCCGGCCAGCAAGGACGTGCTGGCCCGGCAACTGATCGAACATATTGCCCGACTGACAGGAAATCTCTAATGCATCGCATCGACGTCAAGATTCTCGACTCCCGCCTCAAGGACAACCCGCCGCATTACGCGACGCCCGGTTCAGCTGGTCTGGACCTGCGCGCCTGCCTCGACGAGGCGCTTGAACTGGCGCCGGGGCAGACTGTGCTGGTGCCGACCGGGCTTGCCATCCATCTTGCCGATCCCGGGCTGGCGGCGATGATCCTGCCGCGCTCGGGCCTCGGCCACAAGCACGGCATCGTCCTTGGTAACTTGGTCGGGTTGATCGACAGCGACTATCAGGGGCAACTTATGGTGTCGATGTGGAACCGTAGTCAGCTCCCATTCACCATCGCGCCGCTCGAACGCATCGCCCAGCTCGTCGTGGTGCCGGTTCTGCAGGTCGGTTTCAACGTGGTCGATGAATTTTCCGCCAGCGATCGCGGCGAGGGCGGTTTCGGCAGCACCGGGCACGCCTGAACGCCTTGCAAGTCCTGCTCAAGCAAATTACGATTTGCTGATGTTTGACAACAAAACCAGAGGCGGGGACAAATGAAGGGATTGGCAAGATTTGCGGCAGGTTTCGCTGTCGCGGCTGGGCTGGCCGGCGCAGCCAGCGCTCAGGATGCGGCGGCGATGGCGCGCGCCGAGGAAATCGTCGGCGGGCGTTGCTTCCTCTGTCACGGCATGGAAGGGGAAGCCGCCAGCGCGGTCTTCCCTCGGCTGGCCGGGCAGCATTGGGAGTACATCGCCAAGCAGCTCGGCGACTTCAAGTCGGGCAAGCGCAAGAGCGACACGATGAAGCCGCAGTCCGAAGAACTGACGCTGGAAGACATGAAGGCGCTGGGGCGTTTCTTCGAGAACAAGCAGCTGCCCGGGCGCGAAGTCGCCGATGCCGATCTGGTCGCCGTCGGCCGCTTCGTCTTCCAGCGCGGCAACCAGTTCACCGGTCTGCCCGCCTGTTCGAGCTGCCATGGCGCCAAAGGGCACGGCACGCCGCAACTGCCGCGCCTGGCTGGGCAGCATCCGCGTTACACCGAGGAACAATTGCGCCTGTTCAACAGCCGTGAGCGGACCAACGACAACGCGGTCATGCATACGGTCGCTTCCAAGCTCTCCGATCTCGAGCGGCACGCCGTCGCCGCCTACATCGCGACGCTCGACTGAACGCCGGCCACCAACGAAAACGGCCGCCTGCGGGCGGCCGTTTTGCGTTACCGGAGAAGGTTCAGGCCAGCATGTCGGCCCAGATGTTCTTCGCCCAGGCCAGCGCCACCTTGCCTTCGAGTTCGTTGCGCGCCGCCGAGACGCCGCCCGCACCCTTGACCGGTTGCACCAGCTTGGTCGCGGCATCGTACTGATGCACCGAAGCGACGTGGATGACGTTTTTCGAATCGACGAAGCTGTAGCAGGTGTTCATCACCACCGGCGCCGGGTTGGGTTCCTGGCCGGCAAGCAGGTTGAGGATTGCCGCCGCCGCCAGCTTGCCGTGCTGGTTCGCCATGTGGCCCGACTTGGGCATGGTCGGGGCCGGGAAGATGGCGTCGCCGAGGACATGCACGCCCGGTGTGCTGGTCGATTCCATCGACAGCCAGTTGATGTCCACCCAGCGATTGTTGACCAGCTTCAGCCCCGACTTGGCGGCGATATTGCCGGCCCGCATCGGCGGGATGACGTTGAGCACGTCGGCCTTGAACTGATCGAACTCGAGGATCGCCGTGTTGCTGGCGACTTCGACGTCCTTCACCTCGCTGTTGTTGCGGTACTCGATCATGCCCTTGTAGAGATCGGCCCAGGCTTTCATGAACAGCGGCTTTTTCGACTGGACGTCCTCGTTGGCGTCGAGAATGACGACCTTTGATTTCGGTTTTGCCTTCTTGAAGTAGTTGGCGACCAGGCAGGCACGCTCGTAGGGTCCGGGCGGGCAGCGGTACGGCGCCTTGGGGATGGCGATCGCGTAGACGCCGCCATCCGGCATCGCTTCCAGTTGCTGGCGCAGGGCGACGGTCTGCGGACCAGCCTTCCAGGCGTGCAGGATTTTCTGCTGGGTGGCTGCATTGTTCAGGCCGGGAATCTGTTCGAACATGAAATCGACCCCGGGCGACAGGACCAGGCGGTCGTAGCTCAAGCTGCCGCCCTTGGCCAGCGTCACAGTGCGCTTGCCGGTGTCGACGCCGAGCACCTCGTCCTGCACCACACGCACGCCCCATTTGTTGCGCAGGTTGTCGTAGCTGACCGTGATGTCTTCCATCGTCTTGTCGCCACCGATCACCAGGTTGGAAATCGGGCAGGAGATGAAGGTCGGGTTGCGTTCGACCAGAGTCACCTGGACGCCGCCCTGGCTCCACATGCGCAGGTACTTGGCAACCGTCGCGCCGCCGTAGCCGCCGCCGACCACAACGACGTGGCCGCCGGCCTTGGCGCCGGCAGCGCAGCCGTAGAGCGAAGCCATGGCGCCAGCGGTGGCGCTCATCTTGAGAAAGTCGCGTCTTTTCATCAGCATCATTGTCGTTTCCCCCTTATTTCTGTGCCGCGAAGTATTCGGCGATCAGGCGCAACTGCTCGTCGGTATAGCCACGCGAAATCTGGTGCATGATCGACGCCGGCTTGTCGCCGCTCTTGAAATCGGCAAGCTTTTGCAGCAGTTTTTCCTTGCTTTCGCCGGCCAGGGCGTCGAGTCCGCTGCCGGGAACGGCCTTGCCGTCGGTGCCGTGGCAATTGGCGCAGGTGGCGGCGAGATTGCGGCCAAGGTTGGGGTCTGCCGCGTGCGCGGCTGCCGCGGCGAGCAGCAGTGCGGCAAGAGCGGTTGATTTGAGTCGTTTCATCGAGACTTCTCCTTCCTCTGGGATGTTGTCGATTTGGCGCGGGATCCGGGGTTTTCTGTGGTGCGCCGTGATCTGCGTGTTGCCAAGGGTATAGCAGTTTTGCGCCAAATACATGCTGCGTTGCAACAATATTAGTTGTTGACTATATAGACACTCAGTTATATATTGGGCTTGACTTAGATCAAAAACAACATGGACGAGACAAGCCAACTCTTCGATCAGGTAGCGCATTACTTCAGCTTGCTGGCCGATCCGACACGCTTGCGCATTCTTTCCTGCCTGTGCGGCGAGGAGCGTCCCGTTCATGAAGTGGTTGATCAGGTTGGTCTGACACAAGCGAACATTTCCCGGCATCTCAACATCCTTTATCGGTCAGGGGTCGTGGGGCGGCGTCGGGACGGCAATTCCGTGTTCTACCGAGTCATCGATCCGAATTTCGTCGATATTTGCCGCACGGTCAGCATCAGCGTGGCCAGTCGGGATATCGGCGAACACCTCGGGGTGACGGTAGAGCGCGGCAATACTTGAAGTCCATAAGCGGAGGGGATGAACTTTATGGGTGATCTTTCGAAACAACCGGGGCGACTGCAGCGAGCGCCGGAAAATTTCCTGAGCGACGAGCAGGTCAAGGCTGTCGCCGCGGGGCGCCGGGATTTTCTGCGCAAGAGCTTCCTGGCCGCCGGTGCGGCGCTCGCGGCGCCGATCGCGGCGCGAGCAGCCGAGGGCGATCCGGCGATTCTCAACTTGCCGAGCTGGACGACCACGCTGGGCTTGCCGGTGGCAATGAACCCCTACGGTCAGCCGTCGAAGTACGAGAGCCAGCTGTTGCGCCGCGAATCGCCGGGGCTGACCCGGGTCGGCCAGGCCTCGGTGTCGTTCGCGCCGCTGCAAGGCTTGTTCGGGATCATCACCCCGTCCGGCCTGCACTTCGAACGCCATCACCAGGGCTGGCACGATGTCGATCCGGCGCAGCACCGCCTGATGATCAACGGCTCCGACCCGGCTTTCCTGAAGAAGCCCAAGGTCTACACCATGGATGAATTGATGCGCCTGCCGTCGGTGTCGCGCATCCACTTCATCGAATGCGGTGCCAACACCGGCCTCGAATGGGGCAACGTCGCGGTGCCGACCGTGCAATACACGCACGGCATGCTGTCCTGCTCCGAATTCACCGGCGTGCCGCTGCGCCTGCTGCTCGAGGATTGCGGCGTCGATTACAAGAAGGCCCGCTACGTCCTGGCCGAAGGCGCCGACGGTTCGTCGATGACGCGGACGATCCCGATGGAAATGGTCGAGAACGGCGAAGTTTTCGTTGCCTACGGCCAGAACGGCGAGATGCTGCGGCCGGAAAACGGTTATCCGCTGCGTCTGGTCGTACCCGGCGTGCAGGGCGTGTCCTGGGTCAAGTGGCTGCGTCGCATCGAAGTCGGCGACAAGCCCTACGCGACCAAGGACGAAGCCGTCCATTACATCGACCTGATGCCGGACGGCAAGCACCGCCAATACACCTCGATCCAGGAATGCAAGTCGGTGATCACGACGCCATCGGGCGGCCAGCGTCTGCTCGAGAAGGGTTTCTACAACGTCACCGGCCTGGCCTGGTCGGGGCGCGGCAAGATCACCCGGGTCGATGTCTCCTTCGACGGCGGCATCAACTGGAAGACGGCGCGGATCGAAGGTCCGGTCCAGAATAAGGCGCTGACCCGTTTCAACGTCGATTGGGTGTGGGACGGCAAGCCGGCGATGCTGCAGTCGCGCGCCATCGACGAGACCGGTTACGTCCAGCCGGCCTACGGTCAGTTGCGTGAAGTGCGCGGCACCAAGTCGATCTATCACAACAACGCCATCCAGACCTGGAAGGTCGATACCAACGGGGAGATCAGCAATGTTCAGGTTCTCTAAATCCCTCCTCGCGCTCGCTCTGCTCGGCGCGGCCTGGAGTGCGCAGGCCGTCGATACCTACGGTCTGGGCCGGCAGGCGACAGCGGCCGAAGTGACCGCCTGGGATATCGATGTCCGTCCGGATTTCAAGGGTCTGCCCAAGGGCTCGGGTGGGGTGCAGCGTGGCAACGACCTGTTCGAGGAAAAATGCGCTTCCTGTCATGGTTCCTTCGGTGAGTCGAACGAGGTGTTTACGCCTTTGATCGGCGGGACGACCAAGGAAGACATCGCCAATGGGCGAGTCGGCGGTTTCCTGACCAACAGCATTCCACAGCGCACGACCTTCACCAAGGTGTCGACCATTTCCACGCTCTGGGATTACATTCATCGGGCCATGCCGTGGACGGAACCGAAATCGCTGAAACCGGACGAAGTCTATGCGATCCTTGCCTACTTCCTCAATCTCGCGGAAATCGTTCCGGCCGATTTCGTGCTCTCGGACCAGAACATCGCCGAAGTGCAGAAGCTGATGCCCAACCGCAACGGCATGACCACCGACCACGGCATGTGGCCCGGCGCGCCGGCGAGCAAGGGCGGTATCGGCAACGGTGGCAAGCCCGATGTGAAGAACGTCGCGTGCATGAAGAACTGCAAGAAGGAAGTGCGCGTCGGTTCCGTGCTGCCGGATTACGCCCGGACCGCGCACGGCAATCTGGAAGAGCAGAATCGCAGTTTCGGACCGGTGCGTGGCGTGCGCACCGTCGATTGAGCAAGGTATCAGGCAGGGAAGCCGTATTCCCAATTTAGAGAGGAGAAGTCATGAACAATCAACGTCGCAATGTACTGAAAACCGGGACCGGCGCTGCCGTGCTCGGCGCGCTGGCTGCGGCCGGCATCATCAAGCCGGGTATCGCCCTGGCCGAGTGGAACAAGGCCGCCTTCGAAGCGAAGAGCATGGCCGACACCCTGAAGGCGCTCGGTGCGGCACAACCGACCGACAGCAAGGAGGTCCAGGTGACCGGTCCGGACATCGCTGAAAACGGTGCCGTGGTGCCGGTTGGCGTTACCTCGGCCATTCCGGGAACGACGCTGATGGCGATCCTGATCGAGAAGAACCCGAATGCCCTGGCCGCCAGCTTCACCCTGCCGGCCGGCACGGAAGCCAATGTCCAGACCCGGGTCAAGATGGGGCAGACCTCGAACATCTACGCGCTGGTCAAGGCCGGCGACAAGTTCTTCGTGGCGACCAAGGAAATCAAGGTCACCCTCGGCGGCTGCGGCGGCTGATCCCCATACTGGAATTCAAGGAGATAGATAAATGGCAACTAAGCCCATGCGAATCCGTGCCTCCGTCAAGGATGGCGTTACCGAAGTCAAGGCCCTGATCGCCCACGAAATGGAAACCGGCCAGCGCAAGGACGCCAACGGCGCCGTGATCCCGGCCTGGTTCATCACCGAAATCACTGCCACGCACAATGGCAAGGTGGTTCTTTCCGGCGAGTTCGGTACCGCCGTTTCGAAGAACCCCTACCTGGCCTTCCGTTTCAAGGGTGGCGCCGCCGGCGACAAGCTGGCCGTGTCCTGGAAGGACAACAAGGGGGAATCCCGCACCGACGAGGTGGCCATCGCCTGATACCCTGACGGGACGGTACAGGTCCGGGGGTGGCCGGCCTGTACCGATGCCGGCGAAGCGACGCAGAGCGCGACCGGCCTACGCTTAACCATGCAACGGAGGAGTTCATGAACAACCGGCTGAAAACACTGGCCCTGGCACTCGTCGTGTCCATTGTCGGGCAGGCGCAGGCAGAAGATACGAGCGCCAAGCTCTTGGATGGCATCAACGAATACCGCGATGCCCTGGCGGACGGCAATCCTTCCGAACTGGTCGCCGCCGAAGGCGAGGAGTTGTGGAAGACCGCGCGCGGACCGAAGAACGCGACCCTGGAACGCTGCGACCTCGGGCTCGGCCCTGGCGTCGTCAAGGGCGCCAGCGCCCAGCTGCCGCGCTATTTCAAGGATACCGGCAAGGTCCAGGACCTCGAGACGCGTCTGATGACCTGCATGGAAACCCTGCAGGGGATCGATCCTCAGGAAGTCGTCAAGGCCAAATGGCTGAAGGGCGAACGCGAGAAGATGGCGGCCCTGGTCGCCTATGTCGTGACCCAGTCGAACGGCCACAAGATCAAGGTCGACATGCGTCCGCCCGCCATGAAGCAGATGTACGAGATGGGCAAGATGGCCTTCTACTACCGCGCCGGGCCGATGGATTTCTCCTGCGCCACCTGTCACGGTGACCAGGGCAAGCGCATCCGCATGCAGGAACTGCCGGATTTGCGCACCAATGCCGGCGCTGCCGCCGGCTGGGGGAGCTGGCCGGCCTACCGGGTGTCGAACGGTCAGTTCTGGACCATGCAGCACCGGCTCAACGACTGCTTCCGGCAGCAACGGACCGCCGAGCCGATCTACGGCTCCGACGTGACCATCGCCCTGTCCGTCTATCTGGCGGCCAACGGCAACGGCGGCAAGGTCGTGACCCCCGGCATCAAGCGCTAAGGAGACGAAGATGAAGAAACTCACCACACTCGCCCTCCTGCTGGCAGCCTTGCCGACGGCCTGGGCCGCCAGCGAGGACACCTACGCCGAGTTCAAGGCGATGATGGACCGCTCGTTCAAGACCACCGGCATCGCTGCCAAGCACCGGATGTATCAGCTCGATCTGCAGAAAGCCTGCTCGCAGGACAAGCCGCCGGCCAAGGAAGTTCAGGCGAAGATCGAGGCCGAGCAGTTGAAGACCATCCGCTATCCGGCCGACGGCAAGTACTTCGGCGACTGGAAGGCCGGCGAGAAGATCGCCGTCGACGGCCGCGGCCTGACCTGGACCGACAAGACGCCGCTCAACAACGGCGGGGGCTGCTACAACTGTCACCAGATGAGTCACCACGAGGTCTCCTACGGCACCATCGGCCCCAGCCTGCTCGAGTATGGCAAGACCCGCGGCAACGGCGACGACATCGTCAAGTACACCTGGGGCAAGATCTACAACGCCAAGGCCTTCAACGCCTGCAGCAACATGCCGCGCAATGGCGACGCGGAAATCCTGACCGAAAAGCAGATGAAGGATCTGATGGCTTATCTGTTCGATCCCCAGTCGCCGGTCAATAAAAAGTAAAACCGATGTGACCCAGCCCGGCGGATTCCCGCCGGGCTTTTCTTTCAGGGAATCAATTCATGAGCATGAATCGTCGAGAGTTTCTCCAGGTGCTGGCAGTGGCCGCCGCTGGCGGCATGTCCTTGCACAGCGAACTGGCGCTGGCCGAAAAGGGGGCCGGCAAGCTGTACGACCTGCCTAAGTTCGGCAACGTCAGCCTGCTGCACATCACCGACTGCCACGCCCAGCTCAATCCGATCTATTTTCGTGAGCCGAGCGTCAATCTCGGTTTCGGCGACCAGTTCGGCAAGGTGCCGCACCTGGTCGGCGACAAGCTGCTCAAGCACTTCGGTTTCAAGCCGAACAGCATCGAGGCGCATGCCTACACCTATCTGAATTTCGAGAAGGCCGCCGAAACCTACGGCAAGGTCGGCGGCTTCGCCCACCTGGCGACGCTGGTCAAACGCATGAAGGCGCGCAATCCGGGGGCGCTGCTGCTCGACGGCGGCGACACCTGGCAGGGTTCCGGCACCGCGCTGTGGACCAACGCCCAGGACATGGTCGACGCCTGCAAGGCGCTCGGCGTCAATGTCATGACCCTGCACTGGGAAGCCACCTATGGCGAGGCGCGGGTCAAGGAAATCGAGGAGAAGGACTTCGCCGGCGTCGTCGACATCGTCGCCCAGAACGTCAAGACCGCCGATTTCGGCGATCCGGTGTTCAAGCCCTACGTGATCAAGAACATGAACGGCGTGCCGGTCGCCATCGTCGGCCAGGCTTTCCCCTACACGCCGATTGCCAACCCGCGCTGGCAGGTGCCGAACTGGAGTTACGGCATCCAGGAAGAGAACATGCAGGCGGTGGTCGACGAAGCCCGCGCCAAGGGCGCCCAGGTCGTCGTCGTGCTGTCGCACAACGGCATGGACGTCGACCTGAAGATGGCCTCGCGCGTGCGCGGCATCGACGCCATCATGGGCGGCCACACCCACGACGGCATGCCGGCGCCGGTGGTGGTGAAGAACGCCGGCGGCCAGACCCTGGTCACCAACGCCGGTTCCAACGGCAAGTACCTCGGCGTCCTCGACTTCGACGTCAAGAACGGCAAGATCGCCGGCTACCGCTACAAGCTGCTGCCAGTGTTCGCCAACCTGCTGCCCGCCGACCCGGCGATGCAGGCGCTGATCGACAAGGTCCGTGCGCCTTACCTCGGCAAGCTCAACGAGCAACTGGCCATCAGTGAAGGCACGCTGTACCGCCGCGGCAATTTCAACGGCACTTTCGACCAGGTCATCGTCGATGCGCTGATCAAGGAAAAGGACGCCGAAATCGCCTTCTCGCCCGGTTTCCGCTGGGGCACCTCGCTGCTGCCCGGGCAGCCGATCCTGATGGAGCACGTGCTCGACCAGACGGCGATCACCTACCCGTGGACGACGGTGAGCAACATGAGCGGCGAGATGATCAAGACCGTGCTCGAAGACGTCTGCGACAACCTGTTCAATCCCGATCCCTACTACCAGCAGGGCGGGGACATGGTGCGCGTCGGCGGCCTGCAGTACACCTGCGACCCGACCGCCAAGGCCGGCCAGCGCATCAGCAACATGATGCTGCGCGGCCAGTTGATCGACCCCGCCAGGACCTACAAGGTCGCCGGCTGGGCGCCGGTCTCGGAAGAAGCGAAGGATGCCGGCGAGCCGATCTGGGAACTGGTCGCCCGCTACCTGCGCGACGTCAAGACACTCAAGCCTGTTCAACTCAACATGCCCAAGCTCAAGGGAGCCGACGGCAATCCGGGGATCGCCCTATGAAAACCATGAAATTTGCCGTGGCCGGCCTGGCGCTGGCCTTTTCCACCCTGAGCCTGGCCGCCGACTGGGCGCCGGGTTCGACCGACTGGAGCAAGCTGCCGGAAATCAAGGTGAGCAAGGCCGGCCTCTACCTGACGCCGCAGCAGGCGCTGGAGATGAAAACCGCCAATCCGAAAGGCGTCGGCTTCTTCGACATCCGCACCCGCGCCGAAGCCATGTATGTCGGCATGGCAAGCACCGTCGATGCCCTGGTGCCCTTCGTCGAGCATCAGGAAATCATGACCGACTGGGACGACAAGCGGACCATGTACAAGCTGGAACCGAACCAGGATTTCGTCGCCGAGATCGATCGCCGCATGCAGGCGCTGGGCCTGGGCAAGGACGCACCGGTGATCCTGATGTGCCGCTCCGGCGACCGCAGTTCCAAGGCTGCCGATCGCTTGCTCGCTGCCGGTTACGCCAAGGTCTATAGTGTGGTTGAGGGATTCGAGGGTGATCGGGCCAGCGATGGTGCGAAAAAGGGACAGCGCATCGTCAACGGCTGGCGTAACGCCGACCTGCCGTGGAGCTACAAACTCGACCGGGAAAAAATGTACTTCCCGCGTTGATTGCGTGAGCGGTCCGACCTTCGGGTAGGGCTTTTTTTGGGGTGGTTATTTAAGCATATTATGAAATAGTGTTTTATTCGGCGCTGCGGCGTCTCACATGGGGAAGGAGACAAGATGAAAAAAGATGTGCTTGAACAATGCATTGCGCAGACGGTCAAGGGAGGCATCGACCGTCGCGCATTCCTGACATTGGGGGCGGCCGGCGCCGGGGCGATCCTGCTCCGCCCGGCGGCGGCGCAGGCCGCGCCGCGTGTCAGGACGAGTGCGAACATCGTCATCGCCGGTGCCGGGGCGGCCGGTCTGGCGGCAGCCTCGCAACTCGCTGCCCGCCTGGAAGGGGCGAAGATCACGCTGGTAGACGCGCGCAAGGAACATTTCTACCAGCCCGGTTTCACCCTCGTCAGTTCCGGCATCAAACCGGCTTCCTACGTCGTTTCGGCAACCCGCGATTACCTGCCGGCCGGCGTCGAATTGATCGAGGAGGGCGTCGCCGAGTTCGATCCCGAGGGCAGGAAGATCGTCACCACCGGCGGCAAGTCCATCGCCTACGATTACCTGATCGTCGCCACCGGTTGCAAACTGGACTACGCGGCGATTGCCGGCATGGATGTCGAGCAGATCGGCAACAATGGGCTGGGCAGCATCTATCACAGCCCGGCCAAGGCCGAAGCCACCTGGCGCGCCATGTCGAACTTCGCCGACAACGGTGGCGTCGGCGTCTTCCTGCGCCCGGGCACCGAGATGAAGTGCGCCGGGGCGCCGCTCAAATACACCTTCATCACCGACGACTACCTGCGCCGCCGCGGCAACCGCGGCAAGGCTGAGCTGATCTACAACGCCAACAACAAGGCCTTGTTCTCGGTGCCCATCGTCCATGAGAAGGTCCGCATGCTGTTCGAAGACCGCGGCGTCAAGGTCAATTACGAGCGCATCCTGGAATCGATCGACCTCGGCAAGCGCCTTGCGGTGTTCAAGACGGCGCTCGGCCCGGTCGAATTGCAGTATGACTTCATCAACGTGATTCCACCGATGCGGGCGCCGGACGCCGTGCGCAACAGCCCGTTGCGCTGGCAGGAAGGCGGCTGGGCCAACGACGGCTGGATCGAGGTCGACAAGCACAAGCTGCGGCACAAGCGTTTCGACAATGTCTTCGCCGTCGGCGATGTCGCCGGCGTGCCCAAAGGCAAGACCGCGGCGAGCGTCAAGTGGCAGGTGCCGGTGGCGGTCGATCACCTGATCGCGCAGATTGAGGGCAAGGAATCGTCGGCGCATTACGGCGGTTACACCTCGTGCCCGCTGATCACCCGTCTCGGCCAGGCGATGCTGATCGAGTTCGACTACAAGGACAACCTGACGCCGTCTTTCCCGGGAGTCATCGCGCCGCTCGAAGAGTTGTGGATCAGTTGGGTGATGAAGACGATGGCCCTGAAGCCAACCTATATCAGCATGCTGCGCGGTCGCGCCTGATTTTCGAAGGAGTCAAACGATGAAAGAACTCGATCCGCTGGTTTTCCTCGCTGTCTTCCAGGAAATGCTGGGGCCGCTGCTGTGGCTGATGTTGCTCGTCATCATTGCCGGCACGGCTGCCTTCATTGCCCTGTTGGTCAAGGAGAAAAGCATCAATTCGAAGCGCCTGGTGCGTGCCGAACTCGCCGGCCTGCTCGGTGGCGTGCTGGCGCTGGTGCTGATGGCCAAGGTCTCGTCGTCCGGCTTCACCGATGCCGGCGGGCCGGCCGACTGGTTCCTGATCGCGCTGGTTTTCGGTCTCGGCTTGATCGGGACGGCGGTGCTCGTCTATACCGCGATCGGCTGGCGCAAGCCGGCGGCCAATGGCTGACTGAATCACGGCCGGGGCGTCGCGTTGCGGCGCGCCGGCCCGTCGATCAGTGTGTCAGCAAGACCGGCGCCACCCCACATGCCGATCAGCGCCAGCCAGGCGGTGAGCGCGAAGATCGCCGCACCGGAAACCCCGGCACCGACCGCGCAACCACCGGCGAGCATGCCGCCGAAGCCCATCAGCAGGGCGCCGGCGATGTAGCGGCGCATGCTGTGGCCGTCCTTGAAGCCTTCCAGTTTCAGTTCGCGGCCCCACAATGCGGCAAGGAAGGAACCCAGCACCACGCCGGGCACCAGGCCGATGTCGAAATCCCAGGGCTGGCCGGGCGGCGACAGCACCAGCATCAGCACGTTGGCCGAGGGGCCGGTGAAGCTCAGGCTCTGCACCGGCATCACCTCGAAGGCGTGGCTGCCGATGACGAAGGTGCACAGCCAGGCGAGAGCGACGCTCAGCCCGACGCCGATCGCGCAACTCCATTCGCGGAAGCCGAGGCGGGCGCGGCGCCCGAAGACGATCGCCGCCGCCAGCCAGGCGAGGCCGAAAAGGAGGCCGCCAAGATTGCCGAGATGGGCGCTGACCAGCAGGTCGCGGGCGCTGCCTTCGATCGTCCATAGCCCGGAAAGCCAGTTGCGCAACGGCGACAGCAGCCCGCTCAACGAGGCTTGTGCGGTGACCGCGAAGATCAGTCCGGTGAGCAGGGCGCGCAGGTTGCCGTTGGCGGCCAGCACCAGCATGCGCGAGGAACAGCCGCGGGCGAGGATCATGCCGATGCCGAACAGCAGGCCGCCGATCAGGGCGCCGGACAGGCTGCCGCGCGCCGATAGCTGGCGGGCCTGCGAGACGTCGAGCCAGCCGGCGAGGATTGCCGCCTGGGTGGCGACCACGGCGGCAGCGAAGGCGAACAGCCAGATCGCCAGGCGGCCGTCGCTTTCCCGGCGCCAGAACTCGATGACCGCCGAGCGCAGGCAGAAACGCGAGCGCTGGGCAAAGATGCCGAACAGGATGCCGATCAGCAGGCCGGTGACGGTGATCACCGTTTTTTCCCCGAAGCTTTCCAGCAGGGTGGGAAGGTCCATGTTTCGCTCGCGGCTGCCTGTGTTCGGGGTGGGGTTTCCGGGGCTTGGCGTCAGAACATCTCGATGTCGCCTACGCCGCTGCTTCCCGTTCCGCTCTGGATGGTGCGCGAACGCAGGGCGTCGGTCTTGACGTGCGAATCGACCAGCAACTGCACCAGGTGCTGGCTGCGTTTGCGGAAGCGCTGGACGCCGTCGTTTTCGTCGCGGTCGTTGTGCAGGCTGAGGAAGGCGTGCATGTAGGTGCCGACGTTCTCGGTACGCTGGCTGATGCGGGTGATCATCTGGTTGACGATGTCCTCGAACTGCATCGCCATCACGCCGTCGAGCGTCAGGTCGCGCATGCGCTCGGTGATCGAGGTGATGTTGGTCGAGTGCTCGCGCGCCTTCTCGGTCAGTTCGATCAATTCGCGGCCGAGGTCCTCCAGCGTCGCCCGCGAGCGGTCGGCGACGCTGAGGTCGATGTGACTGGCGGCATTGACCCGTTCGCCGACGTCGCGCAGCGATTTCAGGATGTCGTCGAGGGCGGTGCGGATATCGACGTTGAATTCGCCGGTACGCGCTGCCAGCGATCGCACCTCGTCGGCGACGACGGCGAAGCCACGGCCGGCCTCGCCGGCGCGGGCGGCTTCGATCGCGGCGTTGAGCGCCAGCAGGTCGGTCTGCTTGGTGATGCCGGAAATGTCGTTGAGCGTGCCGGTGATGCGGGCCACCTTGTCCTGCATCTGGCCGAAGCTTTCGGCAACGCCCTGGCTGGTGGTACGCAACTGTTCCATCTTGCCGACGAATTCGCCGATCAGGTTGTTGGTTTCGGCGAAAAAGCGCTGCAGGCCGGCCTGTTCGGCGGCGTGGCTGTCGTCCGAGCCGGTCACGCTGAGCATCTCGTCGATCAGCGACTGCAGGATGTGGCGCTGGTCGTTGGATTGCGATTCGAGACCGGTCAGGCTGCCGCTGATCCGGTTCACCGAATCGCGGATCAGCGCCTTGGCTTCCTGCATCTCCGTCTCCAGCGACGAGAACTGCAGTTCGGCGTGCGCCATCGCTTCGTCCGACAGCACCTGATACTCGGACATCACCTGCGTCAGTTCCTTGACGTAGCCCTGCTGCCTGGTCTTCCAGCTTTCGCGTTCGGTGATCGAGAGGATCGCCGCGGCAATCAGCAGGAGCGCGATGAGCAAGAACCAATGTCCGGAAATGCCGGGCGAGGCGAGCGACCAGGCCCAGAGGAGCAGGGCGGCGCCAGCGCAGCCCCGGATCAGTAGATCATCAAGTCTTTTCATGCCGAGTTCCAAATGCCGGTTGCGGCGGTAATCCCCGCATTGTACGGAGATTGCCGCCGCGCCGGTATCGCACTCAAGTCATCGATTTCAGTTGCTGGATGATTTCACCGGCCATCGGTTGCGCGTCGCCGTAGAGCATGCGGCAGTTGTCGGTGTAGAAGAGAGCGTTTTCGACCCCCGAATAGCCGGTGCCCTTGCCGCGCTTGATGACGATCACGTTCTGCGCTTTGTCGGCGTCGAGGATCGGCATGCCGTAGATCGGACTGGCCTTGTCGGTACGCGCGCTCGGATTGACCACGTCGTTGGCGCCGATCACCAGCGCCACGTCGGCCTGGCCGAATTCGCCGTTGATTTCCTCGAGGTCGAAGATCTTGTCGTAGGGCACGCCGGCTTCCGCCAGCAGCACGTTCATGTGCCCGGGCATGCGTCCGGCCACCGGGTGGATCGCGAACTTCACCTCGACCCCGGCCTCTTCCAGTAGCTCGGTCATTTCCCAGACCTTGTGCTGGGCGTGCGCTACCGCCATGCCGTAACCGGGAACGATGATGACCTTGGACGCGTAGCGCATCATCGCCGCCGCGTCGATCGCGCCGACTTCCTTCATCGTGCCGCTGATCGCTTCGCCGGGCCCGGAGGCGACCATCGGCGTGAACAGGATGTTCGACAGCGGCCGGTTCATTGCCTTGGCCATCAACTGGGTGAGCAGCGTGCCGGCGGCGCCGACGACGATGCCGGCGATGATCAAGGCCGGGTTGCCGAGCACGTAACCTTCGAAGCCGACCGCCAGGCCGGTGAAGGCGTTGAACAGCGAGATCACCACCGGCATGTCGGCGCCGCCGATCGGCAGGGTGACGATCAGGCCAAGGACCAGGGCGACGACGAAGAAGCCGATGATCAGTTGCGGCTGCGCCGGCGCCAGGGCGATCATGCTCAGGCCGAGGCCGATGGCGACCGCCGCCAGCGTGACATTGACCGCGTTCTGCGCCGGCAGGCGGTAAGCCTTCCTGAGCACGCCCTGCAGCTTGGCCCAGGCGACGCAGGAGCCGGTGAAGGAGACGGCGCCGATCAGCGCGCCGAGCACGGCGAGCGTCGTCGTCACCAGACCGTGGGCGTCGCCGCGGGCGAACTCGATGGCGGCAATCGCCGCCGCCGCGCCGCCGCCCATGCCGTTGTAGATGGCGACCATCTGCGGCATGTCGGTCATCTTCACCTTCTGCCCGGAAATCCAGGCGGCGCCGCCGCCGAGTACCAGGGCGAGGGCGATCAGGCCGAGGTTGTGCAGGCCTGGAACGAGGAAGGTGGCGGCGATGGCGATCAGCATGCCGTAACCGGCGATGACGATGCCGCGCCGCGCCGAGGCCGGCGAACTCATGCCCTTCAAGCCGAAGATGAAGAGCGCGGCGCCGACGAACCAGGCGCCCTGGACGTAGAAGGGGGCGGTCATTGCGTTCCCTCCTTCTTCTTGAACATGCCGAGCATGCGTTCGGTGACCACGTAGCCGCCGGCCGCGTTGGCCGCGCCGAGGGCCACGGCGAAGAAGCCGATGGCCTGTTCGAGCGGCGTCTCGGCGTGGCCGAGCGCGATCATCGCGCCGACGACGACCACGCCGTGAACGAAGTTGGACCCCGACATCAGCGGCGTGTGCAGGATCACCGGCACCTTGGCGATGATCTCGTAGCCAGTGAAGGCGGCGAGCATGAAGATGTACAACGCGAGCAGACCGTCCATCAGGCGTCTCCCAGGATTTGCTTGACCGTGGCATGGACGGTGGCGCCGTCGCGGCACAACACGGTGCCGGCGACGACCTCGTCGCTCCAGTCGATGTTCAGGGCGCCGTCCTTGATCCACGGCGAGAGGAAGTTGTAGATGTTCTTGGCGTACAGCTCGGAGGCGTGCGTCGGCATGCGCGACGGCAGGTTGAGCGGGCCGTGGATGTTCACGTCGTTGGCGATGACGTGTTCGCCCGGCTGCGTCAGCTCGCAGTTGCCGCCGGATTCGGCGGCCATGTCGACGATGATGGCGCCGTACTTCATGCGCCCGACCATGTCGCGGGTGACGATCACCGGCGCCTTCTTGCCGGGAATCGCCGCCGTCGTGATCACGACGTCGGCGGCGGCGACCGCCTTGGCCAGCTTTTCGGCCTGCGCCGCCTTCTCTTCGGCGGTCAGCTCGCGGGCGTAACCGCCGGCACCGTCGGCGGAAACCCCGGTATCGACGAACTTGGCGCCGAGCGATTCGATCTGCTCCTTGGCCGCGGCGCGCACGTCGTAGGCTTCGACCATGGCGCCGAGGCGCTTGCAGGTGGCAATCGCCTGCAGGCCAGCGACGCCAGCGCCGATGACGAGCACGCGCGCCGGGCGGATGGTGCCGGCGGCGGTGGTCAGCATTGGGAAGAACTTGGTGCAGCGGGCGGCGGCGATCAGCCCGCACTGGTAGCCGGCACAGGCGCCCTGGCTGGACAGCGCGTCCATGCTCTGGGCTCGCGAGATGCGCGGCAGCAGTTCGAGCGAGAAGGCGGTGATCTTGCGGGCGTTGAGGGCCGCCAGCCTTTCCTTCGATTCATACGGCTTCAACAGCCCGATCAGCACCGCGCCTTCCGGCATTGCCGCAATTTCAGCCAGCGATGGCGGCGTCACGCGCAGGATCAGTTCGGCGGCGGCGTAGGTGGCTTCGAGGCTGGGCATGAAGTCCACACCGACGTAATCGGGGTCGAGGAAGTGGCTTTGCACGCCGGCACTCTGCTCCATGCGGAGGCGGGCGCCAAGTGCGGCGAACTTCTTGGCTGTCTCGGGAACGAGCGCGGTGCGGCTTTCGCCGTCGCTGCGTTCACGGGCAACCGCCAGGGTCAGCGGCATTTTGATCTCCTTGCCTGAAAGTCATTCGAGGGTTAATTTTTCCTGGCTAAGATAAGTGGATTGTTAATTTTGAAACAATCAGTATTGCTGACGTGACTGGTCAGCAATCACTTACCGGTTGCTGTCGAAAGGCGTGGGCATCAGGTGTTTTCATCCTGGCCGGGATGGCTGTTGACGAAGCGCAACTCCTGCGGATAGGGGAAGAAATCCTCGACGTGGCCGGCCCGGATCTTGGCTTGGGCGTCCTGCCAGAAGGCCGGGGTCAGCAGGTCTTTGTGGTGTTTCATGAAGAGCTTGCGCACCTGCGGCGAACCGAGCAGGAAGGTGGCGAATTCCTCGGGAAAGACATCGCCGCGGTGGACCGGGTACCAGACCTCGCCCGACATCTCGGTTTCGAAGTCCGGCGCCGGCGGGATCTGGCGGAAGTTGATGTCGGTCATGTAGTCGATCTCGTCGTAATCGTAGAAGACGACGCGGCCGTAGCGGGTGACGCCGAAGTTCTTCCACAGCATGTCGCCGGGGAAGATGTTGGCCTGCGCCAGCTCGCGGATCGCGCTGCCGTATTCGGTGATCGCGTGCTCCAGGCCGGCCAGGTTGTTCGACTTGTCCATCCGTTCGAGGTGGATGTTGAGCGGCTCCATCCGGCGTTCGATGTAGAGGTGCTTGATGATCAGTTGTTCGCCGTCGATTTCGAACTTCGACGGGGCGAGCCGGCGTAGTTCGTCCATCACCTCGTCGTCGAAGCGCTTGAGCGGGAACATCACGTTGGAGAATTCCAGCGTGTCGGCCATCCGGCCGACGCGGTCGACCTGCTTGACCATCAGAAATTTCTTCTTGACCGTCGCCTGGTCCATCTCCTTGGAACTGCCGAAGATGTCCTTGATGATCTTGAACACGTAGGGGAAGGAGGGCAGCGTGAACACCAGCATGACCAGGCCACGGATGCCGGGCGCCATGATGAATTCGTCTTCCGAGTGATGCAGGTGATAGATGAAGTCGCGGAAGAACATCGTCTTGCCCTGCTTGCCGAGGCCGAGCATGACGTAGATTTCGGAGCGCGGCTTGTTCGGCATGATCGAGCGCAGGAACTGCACGTAGCCTGACGGCACTTCCATGTCGACCATGAAATAGGCGCGCGACAGCGAAAACAGCAAGCCGATACGCCAGGCGTCGAGCAGCACGGTGTCGAGGTAGAGGTGTCCTTCAGCGTCATGCAGCACGGGAATGGCGAAAGGGTATTCAAGCGCGCCGTTGACCGCCTTGCCGATGATGTAGGCCGCCTTGTTGCGGTAGAAGGCCGAACCGAGCACCTGGATCTGGAAGTTGACCTCGCGCCGCGGCATCTCCTTCAGGTAGCGGCGGATGCTGTGGTAGACGTAGTCGACGTCGCGTTCGAGGTCGGCGAACGGGCGCTGCCAGCCGAAATCCTCGACGATCTCGCGGATCGCGCCGCGCAGGCCGTTGGCCTTGGCGTAATAGCTGCGGTAGATCGGATCGCTATCGGCTTCCAGGTTTTCCGTCGAGATGGTCGGCCGGACGAACAGGAAATCGTTGTGAAAATAGGTCCGGTCGAGAATCTTGGTGGTCACCGAATTGAAGAAGGTTTCCGCCAGCTCCGGCTGCTTGTGGTTGAGCAGCAGGCCGATGTAGAGCAGCTTGACCTGCTGCCAGACGCTGTCGTCGATGTTGCGCGCGTCGAACTCGCTGCGTAGGCGATCGACGCATTCGTCGACGCGGTCGTCGTAGAAGCGGATGCGTTCCTTGACCGCGCGGTGCACTCCGAGCCAGTCGCCTTGTTCGAAACGCGTCTTGGCTTCGTGGCAGGTTTGGCGGAACAGCGAATAGTGCCGGTTGAAGCCCTGGATCAGCGCGAGCGCAATCTGGTGCGCGTTGGTGCCGTAAAGACCGACCGAAATCTTCATCGTCCATTCCCCCGGAAGTGCGGTCGATTCTAGCATCGGCATCGATTGCCGCTGCCCGCTGCGCAATATGAAATGCAGTTTCACCGGTTGACCGATCGGCTGGCGTTGCGGATACTCCCAGGGTTTCGTAAGCACTGCGCAAGGGTGTCGAGCTAAGCTTCACCCGCATATTGATAAAAGCCATCGCAAAGGGGTTAGTTAGCATGTCTGCAGAGGAATCCAAGATCATCTATACGCTTACCGACGAGGCGCCGCTGTTGGCAACGTGCGCCTTCCTGCCGGTTATCCGCACGTTCACGGCGCCCGCCGGGATCGCCATCGAGAAGGCCGACATTTCGGTATCGGCCCGCGTCATCGCCGAATTTCCCGAATACCTGACGGAAGCGCAACGTTTGCCGAACACCCTCGGCGAACTCGGCAAGAAGTGTCTCGAGCCCGAAACCAACATCATCAAGCTGCCCAACATCTCGGCGTCGGTTGCCCAGTTGAAGGCTTGCATCAAGGAACTTCAGGAAAAGGGCTACGCCCTGCCCGATTTCCCGGAAAATCCGGCCAGCGACGAGGAAAAGGCGATCCGCCTGCGCTACAACAAGTGCCTCGGTTCCGCCGTCAATCCGGTGCTGCGCGAAGGTAACTCCGACCGCCGCGCGCCGGCCGCCGTCAAGAACTACGCCAAGAAGCACCCGCATTCGATGGGCGAGTGGAAGCAGTGGTCGCAGACCCATGTCTCGCACATGCACGGCGGCGACTTCTATCACGGCGAAAAGTCGCTGACCCTCGACAAGCCCCGCCGCGTGCGCATGGAGCTGATCGCCAAGGGCGGCAAGGTCAGCGTCCTGAAACCGGAAGTGAAGCTGCTCGAAGGCGAGATCATCGACTCCATGTTCATGAGCAAGAAGGCGCTCTGCGACTTCTACGAGCAGGAGCTGGAAGACTGCCGCCAGGCCGGCATCCTGTTCTCGCTGCACGTCAAGGCGACGATGATGAAGGTCTCGCACCCCATCGTCTTCGGCCACTGCGTCAAGATCTACTACAAGGAAGCCTTCGAGAAGCACGCCAAGACCTTCGACGAGCTGGGCATCAACGTCAACAACGGTATGGTCGACCTCTACGAGAAGATCAAGCAGTTGCCAGAATCGAAGCGCGACGAGATCATCCGCGACCTGCACGCCTGCCAGGAACATCGTCCGCGTCTGGCCATGGTCGATTCGGCCAAGGGCATCACCAATTTCCATTCGCCGAACGACATCATCGTCGATGCGTCGATGCCGGCGATGATGCGTGCCGGCGGCAAGATGTGGGGCGCCGACGGCAAGCAGTACGACAGCAAGTGCGTGATGCCGGAATCGACTTTCGCCCGCATCTATCAGGAAATGATCAATTTCATGAAGTGGCACGGCAACTTCGATCCGCGCACCATGGGCACCGTGCCGAACGTCGGCCTGATGGCCCAGCAGGCCGAAGAATACGGTTCGCACGACAAGACCTTTGAAATCGCCGAGGACGGCATCGCCAACATCGTCGATATCGACAGCGGCGAAGTCCTGCTGACGCAGAACGTCGAAGCCGGCGACATCTGGCGCATGTGCCAGGTCAAGGACGCGCCGATCCGCGACTGGGTCAAGCTCGCCGTCACCCGCGCCCGCAACTCCGGCATGCCGGCCGTCTTCTGGCTCGACCCCTACCGTCCGCACGAAGCCGAGCTGATCAAGAAGGTCAATGTCTACCTCAAGGATCACGACACCAGCGGCCTGGAAATCCACGTCATGAGCCAGGTGCGCGCCATGCGTTACACGCTCGAGCGCGTCGCCCGCGGCCTGGACACGATTTCGGTCACGGGCAACATCCTGCGCGACTACCTGACCGACCTGTTCCCGATCATGGAACTCGGCACCTCGGCCAAGATGCTGTCGATCGTCCCGCTGATGAACGGCGGCGGCATGTACGAGACCGGTGCCGGCGGTTCGGCACCGAAGCACGTCCAGCAACTGACGCAGGAAAACCACCTGCGCTGGGATTCGCTCGGTGAGTTCCTGGCCCTGGCCGTATCGCTGGAAGAACTCGGCATCAAGGAAGGCAACGCCCGCGCCAAGCTGCTGGCGAAGACGCTCGACGCCGCTACCGGCAAGCTCCTCGACAACCGCAAGTCGCCGTCGCCGAAGACCGGCGAACTCGACAACCGCGGTTCGCAGTTCTATCTCGCCATGTACTGGGCGCAGGAACTCGCGGCGCAGAAGGAAGACGCCGAACTGGCCGCGCACTTCGCCAAGCTGGCCAAGACGCTGACCGACAGCGAAGCGACCATCGTCGCCGAGTTCGCCTCGGTGCAGGGCAAACCGGCCGATATCGGCGGCTACTACAAGGCCGACGCCGACAAGTGCAAGGCGGTGATGCGTCCGAGCCCGACCTTCAACGCCGCGCTCAAGACGATGCGTGCCTGATCGTTCCGACATCGTCGGGCAACAAGCCGGCAAGGCCTCCACTTGGGTGGAGGCCTTTTTCGTTAACCTTGCTGAAGTTTGCCAATAGCTGCCAAGGCTGGCGATTTGTTTCATAATTCGCCGACCGGCCCCAGGGAGACATGCGGCCGGGCCGCCCGGAGGCCGCGGCCTCCGTCGCCCGAATACCCATAGAGGAGTAGCCATGACATCTCACATCCAGGTTCCGCAAGGCGGTGCGAAAATCGTTCCGGGGCAGCCGGTCCCGCCCAATCCGATCATTCCCTTCATCGAAGGCGACGGCATCGGCATCGACATCACGCCGGTGATGATCAAGGTGATCGACGCTGCCGTTGAGAAAGCCTACGGCGGAAGCCGCAAGATCCACTGGATGGAGGTTTACGCCGGCGAGAAGTCGACGCGCATCTACGGGCCGGACGAATGGCTGCCCAAGGAAACCTTCGACGCCCTGAAGGAATACTCGGTGTCGATCAAGGGGCCGATGACGACGCCGGTCGGCGGCGGCATCCGTTCGCTCAACGTCGCCCTGCGCCAGGAACTCGATCTCTACCAGTGCGTGCGGCCGGTGCGCTACTTCAAGGGCGTGCCCAGCCCGCTGAAGAACCCGGAGCTGGTCGACATGGTCATCTTCCGCGAGAACACCGAGGACATCTACGCCGGCATCGAGTGGGCCGCCGGTTCGGAAGGCGTCAAAAAGGTCGTCGACTTCCTGCAGCAGGAAATGGGCGTGCGCAAGATCCGCTTCCCGGAAAGCTCGGGCATCGGCATCAAGCCGGTCTCCATCGAAGGTACGGCGCGCCTGGTCAAGGCGGCGATCCAGTACGCCATCGACAACGACCGCAAGTCGGTGACCATCGTGCACAAGGGCAACATCATGAAGTTCACCGAGGGCCTGTTCCGCGATACCTGCTACCAGGTGGCGAAGGACGACTTCGGCGCCGAGCCGATCGACGGCGGGCCGTGGTGCCGCGTGCGCAACCCGCATACCGGGCGCGAGATCACGATCAAGGACGCGATCGCCGATGCCTTCCTGCAGCAGATCCTGCTGCGGCCGGCGGAATACGACGTGATCGCCACTACCAACCTGAACGGCGACTACATTTCCGACGCGCTGGCGGCGCAGGTCGGCGGCATCGGCATCGCGCCGGGCGCCAACATCTCGGACCAGTACGCCTGCTTCGAGGCGACGCACGGCACGGCGCCGAAGTACGCCGGGCTGGACAAGGTCAATCCCGGCTCGCTGATCCTCTCGGCCGAGATGATGCTGCGCCATATGGGCTGGAAGGAAGCCGCCGACCTCGTCATCAAGGGCATGGAAGCGGCGATCGGCGACCAGCAGGTGACCTACGATTTCGCCCGCCTGATGGTCGGCGCCAACGAGATTTCCTGCTCGGAGTTCGGCGACGCGATGATCGAGCGGATGTGAGCGCCAGCCGCGCTTGCCCCGGCAAGCCCCCGCAAGGGGGCTTCTGCCTTTCAGGAGACAGGAACAGGATGCGACCGTGCTGATCAATTGCGTGGCCTACGAGAACGGGACCCGGCTCAACGAGATCGCCGTCGAGGAAATCAGCGACTACCTGGAACGGCCCGGTTGTTTCGTCTGGGTCGCCTTGCGCGATGCGACGACGGAGGAGCTGGACATCATGCAGGAGGAGTTCCACCTGCACGAACTGGCCGTCGAGGACGCGCGCAAGGGCCACCAGCGGCCGAAGGTCGAGGACTACGGCGATTCGATATTCGCCGTCATGCACCTGATCGAGCCGGATGTGGACGAGGGCTACCGGCTCGGCGAGGTCAATGTCTTCGTCGGCCCCAATTACGTGCTTTCGGTGCGCAACCGCAGCCAGCAGGATTTCCTCGGCGTGCGCGCGCGTTGCGAGCGCGAACCGCATCTTCTGCAGCACGGCTCGGGTTTTGTCCTCTACGCGTTGATGGACGCCGTCGTCGACCGCTATTTCCCGGTTGTCGACCGCCTCGAATCGGAACTGGAGAGTATCGAGGACCGTATCTTCGACCGCGGCACGGCGCGCGCCAACATCGAGCGGCTCTACGAGCTGAAGCGGCAGGTGATGCAGCTCAAGCACGTCGTCGCGCCGCTCATGGAAGTCGCCGGCAAGCTCGCCAGTAACCGCGGGCCGGCGCTGTGCAGCGCCAACCGCGAGTATTTCCGCGACGTCTATGACCACTTGCTGCGCATTGACGCCTCGGTCGATACGATCCGCGAAACCATCGGCACGGCGATCCAGGTCAACCTGTCGATGGTGGCGATCGAGGACAGCGAAGTCAGCAAGCGGCTGGCCGCCTGGGCCGGGATCTTCGCCATCGCCACCGCCTTCGCCGGGATCTGGGGCATGAACTTCGCGCAGATGCCCGAACTGCAGTGGGAATACGGCTATCCGGCGGCGCTGACGCTGATCGTCTCGACCTGCCTCATCCTCTACCGACGCTTCAAGCGCGCCGGTTGGCTCTAGGCCCTCGCCACGACGTGAATTCCCGACCCATCGCCGTCTTCGATTCCGGGCTCGGCGGCCTGACCGTACTGCGCGCCCTGCGCGCCCGGCTGCCGCACGAGGATTACTGCTACTTCGCCGATACCCGTTTCCTGCCCTACGGCGACAAGCCGGAATCCTTCCTGCGCGAGCGCGGCGTGCGCATCGCCGCGGCGCTCGCCGGGCGCGGCGCCAAGGCGCTGGTGATCGCCTGCAACACGGCGACCGCCGCCGCCGCCGAAGCGATCCGGGCGGCGACGCCGCTGCCCGTGGTCGCCCTCGAACCCGGCGTCAAGCCTGCCGCCGCGCTCAGCCGCAGCGGCGTCGTCGGCGTCCTGGCGACGACGCGGACGCTGGCCAGCGAGCGTTTCCAGCGCCTGTGCGCGAGTCACGCCAGCCATCTCCGGGTGCTGCCGCAGGCCTGCCCCGGGCTGGCCGACGCGATCGAAATGCACGGCGCCGACAGCGTCGAGGTCGAGGCCTTGCTCGAGCGTTTCGTACCGCCGCTCGCCGCCGCCGACGCTGACGTCGTCGTCCTCGGCTGCACGCATTACCCCTGGGTGGCGGCGGCGATTGCCCGCCGTCTGCCGCCCGGCGTCGACCTGCTCGACACCGGCGAGGCGGTCGCCCGCCAGCTCGAACGCCTGCTCGCCGGCCAGGGGCTGATCGGCGGCGGCGCCGGCCACCTGAACCTGCTGACCAGCGGTGCGCCCTTGCAGGTCGAGGCGACGGTCGAGCGCCTGCTGGGTAGAAAGATTCCGGTCGAACATTGGGAGCCATGAGATGAGCGAAATGCAGAAACCGCTGGCCGGCCTGCGCGTGGTCGAACTCGGCAGCCTGATCGCCGGGCCGTTCTGCAGCCGCATCCTTGGCGAGTTCGGCGCCGAGGTGGTCAAGGTCGAAGCGCCCGACGGCGGCGATCCCTTGCGCAAGTGGCGCAAGCTCTACGAAGGCACGTCGCTGTGGTGGTACGTGCAGGCGCGCAACAAGAAATCGGTGACCGCCAACCTGAAACACCCGGATGGCCGCGAGTTCGTCCGCCGCCTGATCGCCGGCGCCGACATCCTGGTCGAGAACTTCCGCCCCGGCGTGCTGGAAAAACTCGGACTCGGCTGGGAACAACTGCAGGCCGACAACCCCGGCCTGGTCATGGTGCGCCTCTCCGGCTTCGGTCAGAGCGGGCCGTACAAGGACCAGCCCGGTTTCGGCGCGGTCGGCGAGTCGATGGGTGGCTTGCGTTACATTACCGGTTTTCCCGACCGGCCGCCGGTGCGCACCGGCATTTCGATCGGCGATTCGATCGCCGCCTTGTGGGGTGCCATCGGCGCGCTGATGGCCTTACGTCACCGCGAGGTCAACGGCGGGCCGGGGCAGGTGGTCGATGTCGCGCTCTACGAAGCGGTATTCGCGATGATGGAATCGCTGGTGCCTGAAGCCGACGTCTTCGGCTTCGTCCGCGAACGCACCGGCAACATCATGCCCGGCATCACGCCATCGAACACGCATACCACGCGCGACGGCAAGCACGTCACGATCGGCGCCAACGGCGACGCCATCTTCCGCCGCCTGATGCTGGCGATGGAACGGCCGGACCTCGCCGACGACCCGGCGCTGGCCGACAACGCCGGGCGCGACGCGCGGCGCGACGAAATCTACGGGCTGATCGACGCCTGGTGCGCGGCGCGCGACGAGGCAGAAATTCTCGCCCTGCTGGAACAGGCGGAAGTGCCTTCTTCGCGCGTCTATTCGGTGCTCGACATGTTCGCTGACCCGCAATTCATCGCCCGCCAGATGTTCCAGTCGGCAACGCTGCCCGACGGCAAGCCGTTCCGCGTGCCGGGCATCGTGCCCAAGTTGTCGGCGACGCCGGGGGCGTGCGGGGCAATCGGGCCGGCGCTCGGCGCGCATACCGACGCCATTCTCGGCGAACTCGGTTATGACCCGGCGCGCATTGCGGCAATGCGCGCCAGCGGGGCGATTTAAGCGGGGTCAGACGCGGAAGCGGCTGACCAGTTGCTTCAGGCTGCGGGCGATTTCCTGTAGCTGATGGGCGGACGCCGCCGTACTGCGGATGGTCGCCGTCGTCTCCTCGACCATGTTGGCGATCTGCTCGACGCGCTGGGCGATCGACGTGCTGGCCGAGCTCTGTTCGCGGGTCGCGTCGGCGACGTCGCCGATCCGCTCCAGCGTGCGGCGGGCGCCGTCCTCGATCTCGCGCAGCGATTCCGACGCCGATTCGGCCAGCGCGACGCCCTGCTGGACTTCCGGCAGCGCCGCATTCATCGCTTCGACGGCGCCGACGGTGTCGCCCTGGATGCCGACGATCATCTGCTCGATCTCGGTCGTCGCCAGCGAGGTCCGTTCGGCCAGCTTGCGCACTTCGTCGGCCACCACCGCGAAACCGCGGCCCTGCTCGCCGGCGCGCGCTGCCTCGATTGCCGCGTTGAGCGCCAGCAGGTTGGTCTGGCCGGCGATGTCCTTGATCACGTTGGCGATGTTGGAAATCTGCCGGGCACGCTCTTCCAGCGCGTGGATGCGGGTCGAGGCGTCGGAGACGGTATCGGCGATCTGGCGGATCGCGGCGGCAGCCTTGTCCACGCGTTGCGAACCCTGGCCGGAGAGTTCGACGGCGCTGGTCGAATCGTCGGAAGTGTCGCGGGCGCTGTCGGAAATGTGGTTGGAGCTGACCGTCAGTTGCTCGATTGCCGCCGCCATCGACGAAGTCGCATCGGATTGCTGCTCGGCCGCGGCGGCGACCTGATCGGAGGCGCTACTGATCTGTTCGGCGTTGCTGACCAGGCGGCTGGCGTCGTTGTTGATCTCGGCGACCATCTGGCGCAGTGCGCCGACCATGCCGCTGAGCGCATGCAGCAGGCTGCCGGCCGGCGCCTGAGCGATGTTGGTGCTGAGGTCGCCGCTGGCAACGCGTTCCATGATTGCCGCCGCGTCGGCAGGTTCGCCGCCGAGCTGCCGGATCACGCTGCGGCTGACCAGCAGGCCGGTGAACAGCAGAACGGCCAGCAGTACTGCGGAAATGCCGCCGAGCAACCAGGCGATTTCGTTGAATGCCTGGTCGACGTCGTCGATGTAGATGCCGGTGCCGATCACCCAGTTCCACTGCGGGAACAGTACCGCATAGCCGAGTTTCGGTTCGGCTTCCTTCTGGCCGGCGCGCGGAAACCAGTAATCGACGAAGCCGCCGCCGGCTCTGGCGGCGGCGACCAGTTCGCGGATGATGTACTTGCCGTTGGTATCCTGCATGTCGATCTTCTTCTGGCCTTCCATCTGCGGGTTGCCACCGTGCAGGAAATAGACGCCGTCGGTATCGAAGCCGAAGAAGTAATCGTCCTCGCCATAGCGTAGCCCGCGCAGGCTGTCGCGCGCCGCCTGCTTGGCCTGTTCCTCGGTCAGCGCCCCACTGCTCGCCAGTTGGTGCTGATGCTTGACGATGCCGAGTGCCACCTCGACCAGGTCGCGGGTCTTGTCCTGGCGGTCATGCAGCATGCCCTCGCGGATCTCGAACAGCGAAATCAGGCAAAGGACGAGCAGGCCGACCAACATCAGTCCACTGAGGATGTGCATGCGCGTGGTGACGCGCAGTTTTGCCAAGCCGCTCATTTTTTAGCTCCCTGTAGCAAGTGGTTCTGTCTATGGTTAACGAGCATAGTCTATAACCGAACCCTGTTTTTGATACAGGTCAAAGCTTGCACATTGGTGAATTTTGTTAATTGTGTTGTTTTAGTGAAGCCGGAAGCGTACCGGCAGCAGCGCTTCCTGCGGCGCGTCGGCGGGCAGGGCGCGCAGGCGGCGTACCGCGTCCAGTGCCGCCCGGTCGAGCAGTTCGTGGCCGCTGCCGGCTTCAACGCGGGCGGCGACGACGTTGCCGTCGGCGTCCAGCATCATGAACACCAGCGCCTCGCCTTCGAGGCCGAGGCGGATCGCTTCGGCCGGGTAGAACAGGCCGGCCTGCTGCTGGCGCGAGAATTGTTCGCGGATCGCCCGCTGCCAGGGGCTAGCCGCGCCGCCTGGCCCGCGTGGCGCAGGCGGACGGGGGCGGACGGCGGGGCGCTCGGTTTTGGGTTGCGGCGGCTCGGGAACGATCAGTTCCGGCACCGGCGGCGGAGCCTGCAACTGCGCCTGCAGCGGTGGCGGGCGCGGGGTCGGCGGGGGCGCGTCGGCCAGCCAGTTCCCGGCGAGAAAGGGAGCGGCGTGAATGAGCAGCGACACACAGAAAGCAGGCAGCAGGAAACGATGCGTCCGGAGCATGAGAGAATGGCGCCTGTTCGCAGCGCAAACGGGAAGTCGGATGAAGGGAATGGCAGGCAGGCTGGTAGCGGCAATGATAATCGGGATGGTGCTGGTTTGCCCGGCCCGGGCCCAGACCTGGTTGGGCGGCGAGGTCCGCCTGCCCGATCCGGTGAGCTTCGCCAACCGGATGGAAATGGGCGACGTGGCGCAGGCCAAGGCCTGGCTGGACGCGGGCATGGCGCCGGATTTCATGGGCAGCCGGATCGGTTCCGGGCTGATGATCGCCGCCTGGGAGGGCAATATTCCGCTGATGCGCCTGTTCCTGTCGCGCGGCGCCAATCTGGGGCTGAGCAACGCCAACGGCGAAACGGCGCTGGCGCTGGCCGCCTGGCGCGGCCAACTCGAAGCGGTGCAGTGGCTGGTCGAACGCGGGGCGCCGGTCAATGCGCCACCGCGCCAGTGGTCGCCGCTGCATTACGCGGTGTTCGGCGGTCACGCGGCGGTGGTCGATTACCTGATGGCCAGGGGGGCAGACATCGATGCCCGCAGCACCAACGGCTCGTCGGTGCTGATGATGGCGGTGTACGAAGGGCACGAAGCGCTCGCTCGGCAACTGATCGAACGCGGCGCCAGGCGCGATGTGCGCAACGACTGGGGCGACGGCGCACTGGAATGGGCGATGCGTAACAACAATCTGGGTATCGCCCGCCTGGTCGGCGACCCGGAAAGCTACCAGCAGGCGCTCAACCAGCCCAAGGAACACTGGGGGACGATGCAGCGCTCGCTGTTCCAGAGCCGCGAACTGGAGGCCTTGCTGGCGGCGCGCAAGCAACTGGAAGAACGCAAGATGTCGACCGTCGAGATCGATCGCCAGATTGCCGCCGAACGCGTCCGCATCGCCCGTCAGCAGGTCGAGCGACCGGTGGCGCCGCGGGCGACCGCGCTGGAAATCAGCGCCAGCCGCCAACGGCCGGACGAGCAGTCGGTGCGAGTGGTCGGCCAGGAGGGGAAGAAATCCTTCAAGGTGCCGCCGGCGACCTATTTCGGCAAGCCGAAGATGCCGCCCAAGGCGCCGGTGAAAAATTACTGAGACATGCCGTGCGGATTGCCAAGGCTGGCCGGCTCGGGCAGACTCTCGACGAAACGGGTTTCAAGGAGTGACGGGCATGCTGTATGTGGCGAGGGACGCCGAAGGGCGGGTTTGCGAGTTGCACCCGGTGCCGCTGGACGGCGCCACCGAGGAAGTCGCTGCCGACAACCCGGAAGTACTGCAATTCATCCATGAGCGCTGGCGGGAAAGCCAGCTCAATGAACTCGACCGGGATTTCGTCCGGGTCATCGAGGACACCATCGAGTTGCTGATCGCCAAGGGCATCATCATGTTCACCGACCTGCCGCCTAAGGTGCAGGAGAAGATGTTGCGGCGCAAGGAAGTCCGCCAGTTCAACGGCTTCGAGACCGGTTACGGCGGCGACGACATCATCCCGTTGTAGGCGCCGTTTCAGGCGCCGCTTTCGCCCTCGGTCTGCAGCACCGCACGCACCAGTTCGGCCAGCGTGCGGGCGCCCATCTTGTCCATCACCCGGGCGCGATGGGCTTCGACGGTCTTCATGCTGATGTTGAGTTCGTCGGCAATCTGCTTGTTCAGTTTGCCGGCGACCACCAGATCCATCACTTCGCGCTCGCGCAGCGTCAGTTGTTCGAGGCGACGGTTGACCGCGCTGCTCTGACTGCGCCGCTGGGCATTCTGGCAATCGACGGCGAGGGCGCGGCGGATGCGCGACAACAGGTCCTCGTTGTGGAAAGGTTTTTCGATGAAGTCGCAGGCGCCGCGCTGCAGCGCGGCGACCGCCATCGGCACGTCGCCGTGCCCGGTGACGAAGATCACCGGCAGCGGCGAACCGCGCTGGCTGAGCAGCTCGTGCAGTTCGAGCCCGCTCATTTCCGGCATCCGGACGTCGAGCACCAGGCAACCGCGCATGTCCTCGTGCCAGGCGGCGAGGAAATGCTCGCCGGACTCGAAGCAGGCGACGGCATAGCCTTCGCCTTCGAGCAGCCAGTGCATCGAGTCGCGCATCGCTTCGTCGTCATCGACGACGTAGATCACTTGCTGGGCTTCATTGCTCGGGTTCATCGCTTGCCTCCTGCGGCAGGGTGAAGTGGAAGGCGGTGCCGCCCTCGCGGCGTCTTTCCACCCACAGCCGGCCCTGGTGAAATTCTACGATGGAACGGCAGATTGGCAGACCGATGCCCATGCCGTCCGGCTTGGTCGTGAAGAAGGGGGTGAAGATGCGCTCGATGTCCTCGTCGGCGAGGCCGTGGCCGCGGTCGGCGATGCTCACCTCGACCATGCGGCTGTCGCGGCTGCGCGCCGAGATCTGCAGGCATCGCTGTTCCGCGGGCAATTCGCCCATGGATTCGATGCCGTTCTTGATCAGGTTGAGCAGCACCTGCTCGATCATGATGCGGTCGACGAAGACACGCGGCAGCTTGTCCGGCAGGTCGATCAGCAGCAGCGTGCTCGAGCGCTGCGCCTCGATGTCGGCGAAGGCGCGCGTCTCGTCGATCAGTTCGGGCAGGCCGATCGCCTGCCGGTGCGGCTCGCCCTTCTTGACCATGTCGCGCATGCGGCGAATGATCTTGCCGGCGCGCTCGGCCTGGTCGGAGGCTTTCTGCATTGCCGCCAGCAGGTCTTCGTTGCGGTAGTTGCCGGCCTGCATGCGCTTGACGCAGCCGGCGCAGTAATTGGCGATCGCCGACAGCGGCTGGTTCAGCTCGTGCGCCAGCGACGACGCCATTTCACCCATGGTGATCAGGCGCGAGGTCTGGTCGAGGCGCTTCTGCTGCTGCTGCTGGACCTCGTCGATGCGCTTGCGGTCGGTGATGTCGGCGGCGATCTGGACGATCACTGTACGCCCGTCGACCCAGCGGATGGCGCGCTCGTGCAGGTGGTACCAGTGGCCGGACAGTTGGTGGCGGACTTCGCCGTCGAACAGTTCGCAGGGCAGGTCGTCGGGCTTCAGGCTGCGCGGGTCGCGGCTCAGTTCGCCGGGATCGGGGCGACAGGGTTCGGTGACCACGGCGCTATCGCGGCCGACGGCGTCGAAGCCGAAGATGTTCTGGAAGGCGCGGTTGGCGAAGAGGATTTCGCCGCTGTCGCTGGCGGCGACGTGCACCGCCGAGTCGAGGCCGTCGATCACCGTCTCGAAGCGTTCGTGGGCGCGTTCCAGTTCGAGGCGGGCGCGGCGCGGCTCGGTGATGTCGTTCATCGACGCCATCCAGCCGATCTGCCGGCCCTGGGTATCGATCAGCGGCGAGAAGTAAAGGCGGACGTAGAAGCGCTCGCCGTTCTTGCGCATGATGCGCATCTCGAAGCCGCCGGGGGGTGCCTTGCCGGCGAGCGCCAGGTCGATGGTGTTCTGCAGGGCGGCGAATTCCTCCGGCGGCCAGTAGGGATAGGGTGGCTTGAGGCCGACCAGCTCGCTTTCCTCGAAGCCGGTCATCCGGCAGAAAGCGGCGTTGACGAAGGTGATGCGGCCTTCCAGGTCGATCGCCCGCAGGCCGGTGATCAGCGATTGCGACATCGCCAGGCGGAAGGCGTAGGCGGCGCGCAGCTGCTCCTCGGTCTGCGCCCGGTGCTGGGCGTGGCGGCGCAACTGCAGCATGGCGACCGAGGTGATCGCGGTGAGCACGATGATCAGCAGCGCCGGCAGGAAGGTCAGCCAGACGCCGCCGCCGCGGTAGGCGACGATTTCCAGGCCGAGCCGGTTGTTCGGCAGGTTGAGGACGATGTGACCGGAAATCTCGCGGTCGCTCGGCTTGACCGAGGTATTGCGGAATACCTCGCGCTCCTGGGCGTCGAGCACGCTGAGGCTGTAGCGGGTGGTGAAGGCGGTCGGCAGCGAGGCGCGCAGCAGGCTTTCCAGCGACTGCAGGGCGATGAAGGCGCCGAGATCGGCGCTGCTTCGCTGCACCGGTACGATGATGTCGTGCTGCGGCCGGCGGTCGATGTCCGGGTAGTCGTCGGAAATCATCTCGCGGCGGATGCGCATGGCTTCCTGCAGGGCCGCCAGACGGCTGCCCTGCAGACGTTCGCCGACATAGGTGATGGTCGATTCGTTGGGCGCCACCCATTCCACGTAGCCGTCGGTATCGACCCAGACGATGGCGAGGATTTCGGGGTTCTCCCGCACGTAGCGGCCGGCGCGGACCTGGAAGGCCTCGTAGTCGAGCTGCATGAATTCCTGGTCGCGGCCGAGCTGGGCGAGGAACTCGAGGTGGTTGAAGAGACGGTTCTCGAGCGTCCGCTCAGCCCAGTGCATGTCGCCTTCCAGCGCCGATTTGGCGGTGTCGCGTTCGCGCCACTGCAGGAGGCCGGTGATCACCAGCATGGCCAGCGCGAAGATGCCGATCGCCAGGTAGGGGGCGTTCAGCAGCCAGGGCTGGCGCGGCGAGGGAGCGGGCGGCTTGGGGAACATGACGGGATTCTTGGGCGGCCCGCCGGGATCGGCCATTGGTACTTACCCTTACTTGAGCAGGAAGTCGGCGAGCAGCGGCAGCAGCGCCGCCGTGAGCAGGCCGTTGAGGCCCATCGCCAGCGCCGCGAAGGCGCCCGACTGCTCGTTGATCTGGAAAGCGCGGGCGGTGCCGATGCCGTGCGCGGCGACGCCCATCGCGAAACCGCGGATCGCCGGGTCGTGCACGCGGATCGCCGCCATCGCCCGCTCGCCGACGATGGCGCCGAAGACGCCGGTGCAGATCACCAGCACCGCGGTCAGCGAGGGCAGGCCGCCGATCTTTTCGGCGATCCCCATGGCGATCGGTGTGGTCACCGATTTCGGCGCCAGCGAGGCCTGCGTCGCGCTGTCGGCGCCGAGCAGACGGGCGATGGCGACCGCCGAGACGACGGCGGTCGCGCTGCCCGCCAGCAGCCCGGCCGAGATCGGCAGCAGCAGCTTGCGCACGCGGCGGAACTGCAGGTAGAGCGGTACCGCCAGCGCCACCGTCGCCGGGCCGAGCAGGAAATGCACGAACTGGGCGCCGGCGAAGTAGGTTTCGTAGGCGGTGCCGGTCAGTCCGAGCAGGGTGCCGAGGATGGCCACCGCGATCAGCACCGGGTTGGCCAGCGGGTGCTGGCCGCTCTTGCGGTACAGCGCGTGCGCCACCTGGTAGGCAAGGAGGGTCACGGTCAGGCCGAGCAGCGGCGACGCCGCGAGATAAACCCAAATTTCGCCGATCGGTCCGCTCATTTTTCTTCTCCTTCGCTCAGGCGCTGGCACAGGCGCATCGTCCACGCCGTCACCAGCAAGGCGGCCAGCGTGCTGAGCAGCAGCGAGGCGACGAGCGCCGGCCATTGCTCGCCGATGCGCGAGAAATGCAGGACGATGCCAGTGCCGGCCGGCACGAACAGCAGCGACAGATGCTGCAGCAGGCCCTGGCTGGTGTGGCGCAGGTTCTCGTCGGGGCCATCGCGCAGCACCAGCAGCAGGAACAGCAGCAGCATGCCGGCGACCGGCCCGGGCAGCGGCAGGGCGAGCCAGCGGACGAAGACTTCGCCGATCAACTGGCAGACGAGGAGGAGGGAAAGGGCGGCGAGCATGGCGGCGTTCCTTGAAGCAAGGCCGTCAGTGTATTTGTGCCCGAATGTTTTGTTAATTGGCCGATTCGGCGAATGATCTTTTACGGATTGTCAGTAATCCTCATCGGTCGTCCACATCTCCGGCGTGAACCGGATCACCCGGTTGCGTCCGGTTTCCTTGGCCTGGTAGAGCGCCAGGTCGGCGAACTTGACCGCCTGCCAGAAGGTGGCGCTGTCGCCGGGGAAGTCGGCAATGCCGATGGAAATCGTCTTCTGGATCACCGTGCCGCCAATCTGCACCTTCATCGCTTCGACCTCGCCGCGGATCTTCTCGCCGATCAGGCAGGCGTGCTCGGCATTGCTGTCGAGCAGGATGATCAGGAACTCCTCGCCGCCGTAACGGATCACCAGGTCGGAGGCGCGCACCGCCTGCTTGAGCACGCCGGCCAGCGCCTTGATCACGGTGTCGCCGGCGTCGTGGCCGTAAGTGTCGTTGACCATCTTGAAGAAGTCGAGGTCGAGCATCATGATCGCCGCGTGCGCCCGTTTGCGCTGCACGCCGGCGATCAGCGTGTCGACGTATTCCTCGAGGAAACGGCGGTTGTTGAGGCCGGTCATCGGGTCGCGCAGCGTCGCATCGCGCAGGTTCTCCATCAGCCGCTTGGTTTCCAGCACCGGCGCGGTTTCCCGCAGGTAGACCTGGAGCAGCGGGGCGCACTCGTGCAGCTTCTTCTCCTCGTCCGGCGTGCACACGATCTGGACGATGCTGCCGACGGCGCCCGACTGGATGATCGGGAAGCAGACGTGGCGGCGCGGCCCGACTTCCGGCGGCGGCTGGAAGGCGTAGCAGATTTCCGGGTTGTCGATACCGTCGACCGGGTGGCCGGTGCGCCGCACCCGGCAGGCTTCCGGACGGACCAGGATTTCCGGGTCGCACCAGCGGCAGCCGTCGGCCGGACGGCCGTCGACGATCAAGCTCTTCATCTGCTTCTTGTGGCTGAGGATTTCGTAGAGCGAGAACTCCTGGCGGCCGAACTCCTTCTGCAGCGTGCTGGAAAGGCGGGTGTAGATTTCCGACTTGGTCTCGTCCTCCTCGATCGCCTGCTTGAAATGCGCCGCCTTCGACAGCCCCTCGACCATGTCGATGGTCGCCGTCAGCAGGTTTTCGCCCGGCGTCGCCGGCCGCTCGGTGAGGCGGGCGACGCTGGTGCCGATGCGGTTGAGGCCGCTGTCGAGGAAGGCCAGCAGGCGGTTCATGTCGCGTGCGATCTGGCCGATTTCGTCCTTGGTGCGCTGCTCGATCTGCGTCTTGAAGTCGCCGTCGAGCGCCTTCCGTACCGCCTCCTCGACCGCCGCCGCGGTGTTCGAGATCGGCCGAAGCATGCGTCGGGCGAGCAGCACCAGCAGCACGGCGAACAGCGTCACCGCGCCGGCGATGCCACCGACCGTCAGCACCGCCTTGTCGCGCAGGCCGTCGATCGACATCGTCATCGTCACCGTGCCGAGCACGCTGCCTTCGGCGACCTGGTGGCATTGCAGGCAGTTCGGCGTGCCGTGGGCGGTGGCGATGTAGGGAATGGTGCCGCGGAAGACGGTTTCGCCGTCCTCTTCGACGACGCCGAAGGAGGGCTTGCCGCTCGCCATCACCTGGCGTTCGATGGCGTCCGCCTGGCTTTCCAGGTTGAGGCCGCGGCCGAACTGGCGTTCGACTTCCGGCGAGCGGACGACGCGCGCCGAGCGCAGGCCTTGCACTTCGAGGATGCGGCTGAGGAAGCTCGCGCGGCGGTCGATGACGCCGTTGATCATCGACTCGGTCAGGGCCACCCGCACCAGTTCGCCGGCCGAGCGGATGTGGTCGGTCGCCGAGGCGATCGAGAAAGTGCGGAAGGCGTAGAGGCTGATCGCTACGAGCACGGCGAGCAGCGACACGGCAATCGCCGAAAAGAACAGCGTGACCTTGGTGTTGAGATTCACGATGACGATCCCGCAACACGGATTCGGAAGTGCGACATTATGTCCGAGCCGTCTTCTATTACGAAGGTGTTAAGGGGGGCGCCGCCGGAAAATCGCCGCCTTTGTTGATCAGGATCAAGCCGCCTTCTGCGCCGATCATCCTTTTGCATCAGGCCTTCGTCGGCGTCTATGATGATGTCAATTTCAACCCCGCCCGGGAGACATCGAGATGAACGCACTGCCCTTCGCCAGGCGCTTCGGCCTGCTCGTCCTTGCCCTCGCCATGCTCAAGCCCGCCCTGGCCGAAAGCCCCGGGCTGCTGCCCGAACTCAACATCGACCTGACGCAGACCACGGTCTCCGGCATCTCGTCCGGCGCCTTCATGGCCGTCCAGTTCGGCGTCGCCCACTCGGCCGCCGTCCGCGGCATCGCCGCCACCGCCGGCGGTCCCTACTTCTGCGCCGGCCAGGACGCCTGGGCCGGGGCCGGCGTCGGCAAGGCGATCGCCCGCTGCATGCAGGGCGATCCCGCCTATCCGGCGCGGCCGATCAGCGCGGCCGACCTCGAACAGATGACCGCCGCCGCCCGCGCCTGGGCGGCCAGAGGGCTGATCGACCCGGTTGCCAATCTGGCGCGGCAACGTCTCTGGCTGTTCCATGGCAGCAACGACGGCGTCGTCAAGCAGCCGGTCAACGCCGCGCTCGACCAGTGGTTCGCCGGCTTCACCCCGGCCAGCCAGCGCTTCATCCAGGACAGCTTCAACGCCGGTCACGCCCAGATCAGCGCCGCCTGCGCCGGCAGCGCCTGCCAACCCTGCGCCAGGACCGGCGGCGATTTCATCAACGCCTGCCACAGCAACGCCGAAGACGCGCCCTACGACGCCGCCGGCGGCGCGCTGCAGATGTTTTACGGGCCGCTGGCGCGGACCGCCAGCGAAGCTCTTGGCGCCAGGCCGCAAGCCTTCGATCAGCGCGTGCATGCCCGGCGCGCCGGCGCCGCCGTCGCCCCGCTGAAGATTTCGCTGGCCGATCAGGGTTACGTTTACGTGCCGAAGGACTGCGCCGCCGGCCAGGCCTGCCGCCTGCACATCGCCTTCCACGGCTGCCAGCAGCAGGCCGAAGCGATCGGCGAGGCCTTCGTGAACAAGGCCGGCTTCAACGAATGGGCCGACGCCAACCGGATCGTCGTCCTCTACCCGCAGACGGTTGCCGCCGTCGCCCCGCCGCAGACCCCGCTCAACCCGCAAGGCTGCTGGGACTGGTGGGGCTACAACGATTTCGGCTGGGACATGGCCGGCCATTACGCCACCGCCGGCGGCGACCAGATTGCCAGCGTCTGGAGCATGGCCGAGCGCCTGGCCAGTGGCCGCCGCGCCGCGCCGTCGGTGCCATCCGCCAGCGCGCCCGAGTTTCGCGTTGCCGACCGCGCCGACAACCAGATCGTCCTCGCCTGGCACATCGTCCCCGGCGCCAGCGCCTATCGACTGCTTCGCGACGGCGTCGCCGTCGCCGAAATCGCCGCCGCGCAGGCGCCATCCTGGGTCGATAACGGCCTCCAGCCGGATACCGCCTACACCTATCGCCTGCTCAGCGTCGACGCCGAGGGCCGCGAAGCCGTGCTCGCCAATGCCCTGATCGTCCAGACCACCACGCCGCCCGCCGCCTGTGATCCCTATTTTTCCCTGGCGCAGAACCGGCCGGTGACCCGGAAAAACCGGCCGACGCGCCAGATCTGTCCATGATCGCCGAGCAGCCGGGTCGCTGCCTGGCTGGCGCCGCCCCTATAATGGCGGCCCAGACACCGCGCGCAAGGCGCGATCAGCCGGCGGCTCCCCGGCCAGTCGCGCCGCCATTCCCGGCGCCGCGGTGTCGCTATCGATCGCACAGGACATGGACGAAACCACACAATTATTCGAGGACGTCGCGCACTATTTCAGCCTGCTCGCCGACCCTACGCGCCTGCGCATCCTGTTCACCCTGTGCCAGGACGAACGCCCGGTCAATGACGTCGTCGAAAAGATCGGCCTCACCCAGGCCAACATCTCGCGCCACCTCAACATCCTCTTCCGCGCCGGCGTCCTCGGCCGCCGCCGCGACGGCAACCAGGTCTTCTACCGCGTCATCGACCCCAACTTCGTCGACATCCTGCGCACCGTCAGCGTCACCGTCGCCAGCCGGGATATCGGGGAATTTCTCGGCAGCGACGCTGCCGGCTGAAGCGGGCACTGGCGGGCGAGCTGATCCACCCGGCATGGTGGGAACCAACTGCGGGATTGCCTCCGCCTATAATGTTCATGTGACCGATATTTTCCGCACTACGCTATGCCTCCGCTCGATCCGCTGAACAAGAACCAAGCTTGGTATCAAACCGGGTTGTGCAATTTCCTTGAAAACAAGCCGGTGCAACTTGTGCGAACTGTGGAGTGTGAGGCTTATGTGCTTGGCGCCGGGCAATGCGGCACGGTGGTTGCGGTATACGGTGGCGGCCAGGCATATGCGGTTGAGTTTTTGAGTGTTGGTGGTGAAATGGCGGTGCTGACGATTGCCGCCGAGGATCTGGCCGAGGTTGGTGCGTGAGAGCGCAGAATCTGCCGGATGCGGATAGCGCGCGCCCGGCACTGGCGCCTAGTTGAGCCCTCAAGTTTGAGAAACTGTGGGTCTGGGGGCTAATTCGGTATGCTGAATTAGCAGTTCGCAAACTGCGAATCGGCGTCGGTTTTCGCTTGCGTGGGGAACTCGCATAAACTAAGCGCTATTGCCACGGAAAATATGCCATGTATATCGACAAGGTTGCGCTCAAGAATATTCGGGGATTTGCAGATTTGCAGTTTGATCTTGCACGCCCGGATGGTAGCTACGCTGGCTGGACGGTATTTACCGGAGACAACGGTTCAGGCAAAAGTACCTTGCTCAAGGCAATTGCGGTCGGTTTAGTCGGTAAGGATACGGCGCGAGCGCTGCAGCCCAGCTTTTACCGCTGGATTCGCAGCGGCGCCACTGAGGCCAGCATTCAACTGGATATCGTCCGGAGCACCGCGGATGACATTCTTTCCGATCCGGGAAAGGCCCCCGCGTCAAAGTTTCCGGCAAAAATTGTGCTGACCAACGGTGGTCGGGAAACCAATCTTCAAGCGGTCATCCCGGCAGGGAAGCCTAAAAGTGACTCGACCCCGGACCGGACAATCTGGGCCAATAGCGGAAATGGCTGGTTTTCTTGCGGGTATGGTCCTTTTCGGCGGGTTTTCGGTGCTTCGCCAGAGGCGGTTCAGCAGATGGTTTCCCCGAGTACCGCACGCTTTGCGACGGTATTTCAAGAAGCGGCTTCACTTGCAGAGGCGGATCGCTGGCTGCGAGACTTGAATTACAAGGTGCTGGAAGATCGCTCGGACGAACAGGCGCAACTCGAAGTCCTCCTGGAAATTCTCCGGGATGAGTTGATGCCCAATCAAATCACGGTTGACCGGGTGGATTCCGATGGCCTGTGGTTGAAAGATCGCAAGGGCGTTCAACTCGCCTGGGGGGAAATGAGTGACGGCTATCGCGCCGCACTCGCTCTGCTTACGGATATCCTGCGGCATCTCATGAATACCTATGGACATCAAGGGCTGACGGAGCGCGGTCCTGATGGGCGACTGTTCATCAAGCGCAGTGGGGTGGTCTTGATTGACGAAATCGATGCTCATCTGCACCCTGAATGGCAGCGGGAGATCGGTTTCTGGCTCAAGCGTCATTTCCCGAATATTCAGTTTCTGGTCACTACCCACAGTCCCATCATTTGCCAGGCGGCAGATCCCAACGGCCTCTTCGTTTTGCCGGAGCCCGGTGGGGACGACAAGCCAAGGCCCCTTTCCGAAGCGGAATACAGGAAGGTCATCGCCTCACGACCCGATACCATTCTCTTGACCTCGGCGTTTGGCCTACAGAATACGCGTTCCCCGCGTGCGGTTGAGGGGCGCCGGGAGTATGCCCGCCTGGAGGCCAAGAAACGGGCTGGAGCGAAGTTGACCCGGGCAGAGCAGGAACAGGAGAAGCAGCTTCAATTGTTTGCTGTCGGCGACGAGGAGCTCTGAATCCATGCGCCGTATTAAGCGCGCCGTACTTCCTCCCGCAACGCAGAAGGCGTTGGCGCTGCGGCAAGCGAAAGCAGACGAAAAGCGACAGGCCGGTTTGCTCAATGTCGGCACGGAATGGGATGCCGGGCGGAAAACCGTGGCGTTCAGGACGGTGCTTGACTCGCTCAGACAGATGGCGGGACGGCGGGAGCGCTGTATGTACTGTTGTGACTCCCACGGTTGTGACATTGAACATTTCTGGCCGAAGTCACGCTATTCCGACAGGATGTTCGTCTGATCGAATCTGTTGCTTTGTTGTACAGAGTGTGGTCGTTTCAAGGGTGACAGCTTTCCTCTGGAAGATGCTCAGCCCATGCTGGTTGATCCGAGCGTCGATGATCCCTGGCGATATCTAGATTTTGATCCCGATACGGGTTTGATCGTGGCTCGATTTGATCTTGCCCTTGGTGCCGAGTCCCCTAAAGGCGTGGAAACGGTTCGACTGCTGCAATTGGATCGTCGGGAGGCGCTGAACGATGGTTATGTGAAGACCTGGCGTCGATTGGTGGCAGTGCTCGATAAGCTGCTTGCCGAAGCACTACCGGATGTTCCTCAAGTGATTGATGCTTTGCGCGAAGCCGACGATCATGGTCTGCTGGGCTGGTGTTTTTCCGGTACCGGACAGAAGCTGCCGCCATTCTCAACCTTGCGGCAGCGAGCGCCGGCGGCATGGCAGGCTTGTACGCAAGCATTTACCTGAGCACGGATTTTTACGACGAAATTCCCGATAACTGGGTATCGTTTTTTCTGATCTGCTTTGTTTCGCTGTGCCATCCGTGTTTTGTGGTTTGGTTGCAGCATTGCCATTTGTAACAAAAAAGCGCCGGGTTGCCCCGGCGCTTCTTCATTCTCTGTCGGAGTCGGGCGTCTGGGCGCCTTTTTTCCGGGTACTGCTTAAGCCATCGCCTCGTACAGCGGCAAGGTCAGGAACTCCGGGTATTCCGGGGTCAGCGACATCTTGTCGAAGATTTCGGCGGCCTGGTCGTAGGTGGCCGTGTCTTCGCCTTGGGCGGTGACGGTGGCTTTTACCTTGGCGAGTTCTTCGACAATCATCGGGCGAACAAGTTCCACGGAAATTTTGCGGCCGTCGTCGAGGATGCCCTTCGGCGAGACCACCCACTGCCAGACTTGCGAGCGGGAGATTTCGGCGGTGGCGGCGTCTTCCATCAGGTTGTGGATGGGCACGCAGCCGTTGCCGGCCAGCCAGCTACCCAGATAGTGGATGCCGACGTTGATGTTGTTGCGCAGGCCGGCTTCGGTGATCGGGGTTTCCGGACGGAAATCCAGCCATTGGGCCGGGCCGTAGGAGCCTTCGACCTGCTTCTCGAACTGGTTCGGCTTGTCGCCCAGCACCTTGACGAACTCTTCCATGGCGATCGGCACCAGGCCCGGGTGGGCCACCCAGCCGCCGTCGAAGCCGTCGTTGGCGTCGCGGGTCTTGTCGTGGCGGATGCCGGCCAGCGCCTTTTCGTTGGCGACCGGGTCGTTCTTGATCGGGATCAGCGCCGACATGCCGCCCATCGCCGGGGCGCCGCGCTTGTGGCAGGCCTGCACCAGGGCCAGCGCGTAGGAACGCATGAAGGGCACTTCCATCGTGATCGCGCCGCGCTGGGCGAGGCAGAAGTCCTTGTTCTTCTTGAACTTCTTGATGCAGGAGAAGATGTAGTCCCAGCGGCCGGCGTTGAGGCCGGCGGAGTGGTTGCGCAGTTCGTAGAGGATTTCTTCCATCTCGAAGGTGGCGAGGATGGTTTCGACCAGCACGGTGGCCTTGATCGTGCCTTGCGGCAGGCCGACGTGGTCCTGGGCCATGACGAAGGCGTCGTTCCACAGACGGGCTTCGAGGTGGCTTTCCATCTTCGGCAGGTAGTAGAAGGGGCCGGCGCCGCGGGCGATCTGTTCCTTGGCGTTGTGGAAGAAGACCAGGCCGAAGTCGAACAGGCCGCCGGAGACGCGCTGGCCGTCAACGAGGACGTGCTTTTCGTCGAGGTGCCAGCCGCGCGGACGGATTTGCAGGGTGGCGATCTTGTCGTTGAGCTTGTATTCCTTGCCGTTCTCGTTCTTGAAAGACAGTTCGCGGCGGATCGCCTTGTACAGGTTCACCTGGCCCTGGATCTGGTTTTCCCAGTTCGGGCTGTTGGAATCCTCGAAGTCGGTCATGTAGGAGTCAGCGCCCGAGTTGAAGGCGTTGATGATCATCTTGGCCTCGACCGGGCCGGTGATTTCGACGCGGCGGCACTGCAGCGCGGCCGGGACCGGGGCGACCTTCCAGTCGCCGTTGCGGATGTGGGCGGTTTCCGGCAGGAAGTCCGGCATTTCGCCGGCGTCGATGCGGGCCTGGCGGTCGATGCGGGCCTTGAGCAGTTCCTGGCGGCGGGCTTCGAAGGCGCGGTGCAGCTTGGCGACGAATTCGAGCGCCTCGGTACTGAGGATGAATTCCCATTCGGGCTGGATCGGGGCGGTGATTTGCACGCCGGCGGGCAGGTTGATGGCCATGGTCTCTCCTGTTGGATGGTTGAAGTTGAGAAAAAATTCAGCTACGCAGGCCGCCGACCCAGGCGAGGACGTCGCTCAGTTCGCGGCCGCTGCCGTGCGGCGTGACGTCGAGGACGTCGGCCGGCTGGTTGGTCCGATTGACCCAGAAGGTGGTAAAGCCGAACCAGGTCGCGGCGCAGGCATCCCAGGCATTGGCCGAGACGAAGAGGATTTCCTCCTTCGGCAACTGGAAGGCGTCGACCGCGAGTTGGTACACCTCGGGGGCGGTCTTGAATTTATGCACGCTGTCGGCGGAAAGGATGTGCGCGAACAGGTGGTTCATGTCGTTGTACTTGACGGCAATGTCGAGCATCGAATGCGTGCCGTTGGACAGGATGGCGAGCGGGAAACCCATCGCCTTCAGCGCTTCCAGCGTCGCCAGGTTTTCCGGGAAGGGGCGCAGGCAGGCGTACTGGTTCATCAGGTGCTGGCGCTGGCTGTCGTTCATCGGCAGTTCCAGCGCGCGGGCGGCGAAGATCAGCGCGTCGCGGGTGACTTCCCAGAAGGTCTTGAACTGGCCGCTCATCGTCCGGATGCGCGTGTATTCGACCTGCTTGGCGCGCCACAACAGGGTCAGCGCCTTGCCCTGGCAGGGGAAATACTCTTCGGCCAGCGCTTCCATGCAATAGACGTCGAACAAGGTCGCGTAGGCGTCGAAGGCGATGGCTTTGGGCGAGGCGGAGGTTGGCGGCGTGATCATGGACATGGAGTTTATTGCTACCAATAAGATAAGATAAGCGGCAAAAGAAGCGGTTATTCTTTTACCAAAAGTAAATAATGCAATGGATACTTTCAAGCAGATTTCGGCATTTGTAAACGTCGCGACGCGCGGCAGCCTGTCCGCCGCCGCTCGCGCCGAAGGGGTGACGCCGGCCATCATCGGCCGCCGGCTCGATGCGCTGGAAAGCCGGCTCGGCGTCAAGCTGCTGATCCGCACCACGCGCAAGCTGACGCTGACCTTCGAGGGCCAGGCTTTCCTGGAAGATTGCCAGAAGGTGCTGACCGATCTTGCCAACGCCGAGGCCGCGGTGTCGCTGGGCGGCGTCCAGGCGAGCGGTTACCTGAAGGTTTCGGCGCCGGCCGGTTTCGGCCGCCAGCACGTGGCGCCGCTGGTCGGCGACTTCATGCGCGCCAACCCGGAAGTGCGGGTCAATCTCAACCTCTCCGACCGCCTGGTCGACTTGATCAACGAGAACATCGACTGCGCCATCCGCATCGGCGAACTGACCGATTCCAGCCTGGTCAGCGTCCGTCTGGGCGAGATGCGGCGCATGGTGGTGGCCAGCCCGGCCTACCTGGTCGAGCACGGCGTGCCGCGCTCGCCGGACGCTCTCGCCGGCCACAACTGCCTGTCGCTCGGCCAGCAGCGCGGCTGGGTGTTCCGCGATCCGCAGAGCGGCAGCATCGATACCTTGAAGGTGACCGGCGATTTCGAATGCAACGACGGCGCCGTCCTGCACGAATGGGCGCTGGCCGGGCGTGGCCTGGCTTGGCGCTCGCTGTGGGAAGTCGGCGGTGATCTCAAGGAAGGCCGCCTGACCTCGGTGCTCGACGCCTGGCAGGCGCCGCCGATGGGCATCTACGCGGTGTTTCCGCAGCGCCGCCACCTGCCGCTGCGGGTCCGGCTGTTCATCGACCTGCTCAAGGAAAACTACAGCCGGCCGAGCTACTGGGAATTGCGCTGAACGATGAAGAAGCCGGTCTATCGTGCGCTCGGCGTGCTGTCGGTGTTGCTCGGGATGATCGGCGTCGTCCTGCCGCTGCTGCCGACGACGCCTTTCCTGATCCTTGCCGCCTTCTTCTTCGCGCGTTCGCACCCGGAATGGGAGGCGCGGCTGCTGGCCGATCCGCGGGTCGGCCCGGCGATCCTCGCCTGGCGCGAGCGAGGGGCGATTCCGCTGCTGGCCAAGCGGCTGGCGACGCTGTTGCTTGGCATCAGCGCCGGCGTCGGCTGGTTCGGCCTGTCCGGCGACTGGCGCTATCTGCCGATCAGTTGCGGCGCGCTCATCCTGCTGTGGATGTGGTCGCATCCGTCGGCTTGAGCGACTGACAACTGCCGTCCGGCCAGACGACGGCATCGCGGCCCTGGCGCTTGGCTTCGTACATGCGCCGGTCAGCCCGCCAGACCAGGGTTTCGCAGGCGGCGATGCCGTTTTCGTCGCTGCAGGCAATGCCGAAAGAGGCGGTCATCTGCCGGCCGTCCGGGCGCTGCCCGAGGCCCTGCTGGCGCAGGCGCAACAGCAGCAGCGGCACCTTGTCGAGCGGCGTGTCGGGCAGGACGGCGACGAATTCCTCGCCGCCCCAGCGGATCAAGAGGTCGCTGCGGCGCAGTCCGGCGCGCAGGTTGTCGGCGAACAGGCACAGGCATTGGTCGCCGGCTTCGTGGCCGAACAGGTCGTTGATTTCCTTGAATCGATCGAGGTCGACGAAGGCCAGGGTCAATGGCTTGCCGGCCATGTGGTTGAGCCGGAACAGCAGCTTCAACGCATCCTCGCCGGAGCGCCGGGTATAGGCACCGGTCAGCGGGTCGTGCATGGCGCGCACGACCAGCGTCGCCATATAGTGACACTGGCTCATGCCGGAGAACATGGCGACGCCCAGCATCATCAACATGAACCACAGGGTGCCGCCGTATTGCGCGAGGTCGGGCGCAGTACCGCCGAGGATCAGACCGGCTAGCCCCATGCCGATCACCGGCAGGGCGAAGAGCAGGGCTTCGAGCGCGGTCAGCGGGAAAATGGCGAGGCCGCCGAGAACGATGGTCGGCAGGTAGGCGTAGAGCTGGGCAACCAGCTTCTGGGCACTGGTCTGGCTCGCCTGGGCGAGCATGTCCGCCGACAGCAGGTGGAACAGCGAGGGCACCAGCAGCAGGACCAGCAAGGCCGCCAGCGCCTGGGCGTAGGGCCGGGTCAGCGAGGCTTCGCGCGGCCAGGCGAGGGCGGCGAAGATGGCGGTGGAGGCGAGGCGCAGGCCGATCAGTTTGCCGGCGGTGGCGAGGTCGAAGACGACGAGGTCGATGATTGCGAAGAACGGGACCAGGATCGCGAACAGCCCGGCGATCAGTTGCACGCGGGCGACGATCACCGATGCCGCGTGGCGGCGCAGTTCGCTGCTGCGGCCAGCTGGGGTCAGCATGTCGAGTAGCTGCTTGCTGCTCAGTTGCGAGGGGGCGAGGATGTTCTCGCTGATGCGCGCGCGCAGTGATTTCATGATGTCAGGCGCTGGCTGAATGCGAGCGGCATCAGGCTGGAAAAAAGCGGGGCCGTCGAGTGACGGCCCCGCTTTGACGATGGGCTGGCCCGCATTGCTGAATCAGGCGGCACTGGCCTTGCGCAGCAGACCGTAGAGTTCGTCCTTGAGCGCCAGCTTTTCCTTCTTCAGCGTCTCGATTTCGACCGGGCTAGCCGGTTCGATGTGGCTTTCCATGTTCTTGATCTTCTGGTCCAGTTCGTTGTGCTGATCGAAGAGGTTGAGGAAGTGACGGTCCGTGGTCTTCAGTTGGGTGATCAGGTCACGGTATTCGGGAAACATGATGCTCTCCTTGTTGGTGTCGTTGTGTCCGTCTCCATTGTACGACCGGGACCCGGCGCTGGTAAGGGGGCGCGTTCAGTAGCGGTGGTAGCCCAGGCCGACAAAGGGCGGGATGCGGCCGACCAGGCTTTCCAGCAGGATCAGTTCGGCGTCGGTATGGTTGATCACGCGGGCCGGCACCATCATCCGCTGCCGGTCGGCGTTCAGGTAGAGCGGGTGATCGTGGTAGGTGGTGGCGATCGTCTCGAGGATTGCCGTTTCGCCAGGGGCGCGAATCTCGGCTTCGCCATAGCACAGGCAGAAATAGACCTGCGCCGCGGTCGCCTCGATGTAGCAGGCGGTACCGCGGATGCCGATGGTGGCAGTCGGCGTCTGCAGGCTCTTTTCGCCTTTGCCGAAAACGCCCATCAGCCTGCCTTGCAGGATGCGCAGGACGCGCCGGGTGGCGTTGTCCTCGATGACCTGGACGGTGGAATCCGCCCGCTGCAGGTAGGCGTCACTGCCGATGATGTAGATCGCCTGGGCATTGTTGCCGGTGACGATGCGGTCGCCGGCGCCGATCGTCATGCGCGGGCGGGCCGGCTGGCCGTTGATCGTGACTTCGCCGCTGAACTCTTGCACACCGGGCGGCGGCAGCGCCTGGCCGGCGGCCCAGGCGCGGCTGGCGAAGGAAAAGCGTTCGCACAGCGCGAGCGTGGCGAGATGGCGGATCAATTGGCGACGATTCATCGGTGGTCTTCTCCGTTGGCTTGGGTGGGCTGTGTATGCTGCGCTGCTTCGGCAAGCGTAACCAATCGGCGGCGCAAATGCTCGGCGAGAACAAAAAGAATTCGTTGCGGGCCAGGGCGCTCGGTCGGCCTTGCGCGGATCGCCGCGGCAAAGGAAGATGGTCGCTGTCAGCTTGGCAAAAGGTGCAGATTGATGACGAAACGGAATTCCGGAATTGCGCAGCGTCCCGAGGTGGCGGTCATCGGAGCCGGTGTCGGCGGATTGAGTACGGCCATCCGCCTTGCCCAACTTGGTCTGGCGGTGACCGTGTTCGAGCGTCTCGACCGGGTCGGCGGCTTGTGTGGCACCGTCGTTTTCAAGGGGCGGCGCTATGTCGTCGGCTGCAACGATTTTGGCCATGGTCTGCTGCGCGATCTGAAGGCGCTCGGCATCACCTTGCCCTTCGAGCACAAGAAGACCCGTGTCCATTTCGCCGGCGAGCATTACAGCATGCCGCCCGGCCCGCAGACGATCCTGAATTTTGCCCGCCACCTGCCGTCGTTCGCCCGTTATGTCCTGGGCTTGCGCAAGGCGCGGCGGCGCGCTTACGACAAGGTCCGTTTTCTTGACCAACTGATCGACGAAGCGCGCGTCGGCGGGCGCTTTGCCGACATCCTGATGCTGCCGGCCTACCTGATGGGGGTGCCGCCGGACCGTTTCCGCGTCGATTCGATCCTCGACGAGTTCACTTTCCATTACGGCTACGCCAACCCGATCACGCCGGTCGGCGGTCCGCAGGCGCTGGCCGATGCCCTGCACCAGCGCTTGCTGGCGCTCGGCGGCCAGGTCATTCTCGGTTGCGAGGTGACGGGCGTCGAAACCATGGCGGGAACGAAACGGGTTCATACCAGTCAGGGCGGCCACGACGTCGATCTGCTGGTGTCGACCCTGCTGAAGCCTGGCCATTTCCCACCCACTTGCGAATCCGGGCTGCCGCTGTCGATGCTGTGGCTGGACATCGATCCGGCCTACCGCCTGCCGCGCAGAATCCATACGCATTTGTTCTATCCGCCGGGAATCCGCCAGTGGTTCGGCGACATCTACGCGGGCCGGATGCCGGCCGAATTCGGCTTCCACTTCTTCTGCAGCGATCTTGGCGTCCAGGACGGGGTCAATACGGCCAGCGTCTATTGCCATCTGCCGCGCGGGCTGACCGAGGATGCCGCGATCCAGACGGCCGCGCAGGCTTACATTCTGGAACGGATCGAAAGCCTGTTGCCGGGCATCGGCGCTCATCTGCGTGCTTGCACGATGATTTCGCCGGCGCTGTTCCGGGAGATGCACGGGATGGACCCGGTACTGACGCCGGTCATTGCGCCAGCGGGTTTTCCGCAGCCGGAAAACCACGCGCCGGAGGACGACGTGTATTACGCCGGTGCCGCCGCATTCCCGCCGGGCATGCATTCGGGGGCGGCGATCCGTTCGTCGGCTTACGTCAGCGAGTTGATTGCCCGGCGCTTGACGGAAAGGCGCTGACCGGCGTCAGGGCTTGCGGAAGACGTGCCGGACTGCGACCTCAGGCGGCCGGTTGAGGAGGTGGAAGACCGGGCCGACGAAGGGGTTGAGGATGCGGCGCGCGGTGCGTAGGGCCATGCGCACCGGCGAGATGGTGGCACCCAGTTCCTGTTTCAGGTCGTAGGTGGTGAAGCCGAATTCGATGCGCGGAATGCCTAGCCGGATTGCCGTCTCGATCAGTGCGTAGCCGCCATAGATCCATAGACCGTCGTGGGCGGCCTGCTGGCGGCCGAAGAACATGAAACGCATAAGGTCGCCGTCGAGCATCAGCAGGATATGACCGACCAGCGCGTCCTGGCGGTAGAAGAGCATGACTTTCACTTTTCCCGCGAGACGTTGCGAGAGTTCCCGGTAGAACGCCGGGGTCAGCACTTCGCGCTGGTATTCGTCAGCCTGCTCATGGACGACCTGCCATTGCCGGTGCAGGGTCTCGGCAAGGTCGGCGAAATCGTCGCGAATCTCGTAACGGAACTGCTGTTCCCGGCCCTGGGCAAGGTAGCGCAGGAGCTTGCGCCGATAATGGCTGCGCATGGCGGCGATATACGCCTCCGTCGTCGGCCAGGTGACCTCGACGTAGGTGTTGGGCATGCTCTCCAGCCAGTGGTAACCGAGGGTTTCGAGGTCGGCTTGATGCGTCCAGGCTGCCCCTTCGAAGTCGCGCATGACGATGAGCAGCTGTCCGTCGCGCCGGGCGATGTCCTGCAAGACCTCGTCCAGTGCCTTGCAGACCGCGGCGCCAGGTGCGTCGGGCGCCAGCACGAAGGGATCGCTGCTTGGGGTGACCGGCGTGCCGCATTCGAGGATGCTGAACTTGAGGAAATTCGGAAACAGCCGACGCAACTGGGTCAGCAGCTTGCGCAGGGCGGGCGGCGCGAAGATCGCCAGATCGGTGGTGATCGAGTAGAAGCCGGCGATGCCGATCGGCTGGTCGGCCGCATCGGAGAACAGGATGTAGCGGTAGCGGAAGTCGTTGATTCCGGAGTGTTCCAGGATTTCCCAGAAGCGGCGCGAATAGACCAGCGAATGGCCGGCGCCGAGGGCATCCCAGGCCGCCGCCGGAACCTCGGCGATGCGGTCGAATACGGCTGTTCTCACACGGGTCATGGGTTTGCTTCAGTGCGTTGCGGTTTTACGACGCGATGATCCGGAGCATAGTCGATGCGGCCCGGAATCCCAAGCTTGCGTCAATGCCGCTCCGCGACGCTGCCCCAGGGCATCACGGGCACAGTCGATATCGCGTTGGCCGGCGCCCCCTCGATCAGGCGCCGGCTGATCGCCAGGTAGATGAGCACCTTGCGCTTCGCGTCGTAGCTGCGATGGATGGCGGTTTCCTTGAAGAGCAGTGAGGTGTTCTCGCTGAAGACGATTTCGCTTTCGGGCAGGTCGGCGGGCAGGGCGACCGGGCCGACCTGGCGACAGGCGATGGAGAATTGCGACGGGTCTTCGGCCAGCCCCAGGCTGCCCTTGATGCCGCCCGCCTTGGCCTGGCTGACATGGCAGGTGACGCCGGGAATCTTCGGGTCGTCGAAGGCATAGACGCAGACCCTGTGGTTGGCGCCGATCAGCTTCCAGGCGGTGGTGACGCAACCGATTTCCTCGGCCTGGGCAGTGGCGGAAAACAGCAGCAGAAAGGCCAGATGGCGAAGTTTCATTCTCATGTTTCCGTTAAGGATGGTCGGCGAACAGCATAGCAAGCGGCCATCCCGGCGGCCAACGAAAAAAAGGCCGGCCCCTTGTGGGAGCCGGCCTTTGCCGCCGCGGGATGGTGCGGCTGTGCTTCTTAGTGGAACTGTTCTTCTTCGGTCGAGCCGGTCAGCGCCTTGACCGAGGACGAGCCGCCCTGGATCACGGTGGTGACGTCGTCGAAGTAACCGGTGCCGACTTCCTGCTGGTGCGAAACGAAGGTGTAGCCCTGTTCGCGAGCGGCGAATTCCGGCTCCTGAACCATCTCCACGTAGTGCTTCATGCCTTCGCCGCGAGCGTAGGCGTGCGCGAACTTGAAGGTGTTGTACCAGTTGATGTGGATGCCGGCCAGGGTGATGAACTGGTACTTGTAGCCGAGATCGGCCAGGCCTTGCTGGAACTTGGCGATGGTCGCATCGTCCAGGTTCTTCTTCCAGTTGAAGGACGGCGAGCAGTTGTAGGCGAGCAGCTTGCCCGGGCAGGCGGCCTGAACGGCTTGGGCGAATTCGCGGGCGAAGCCGAGGTCAGGCACGCCGGTTTCGCACCAGACGAGGTCGGCGTAAGGCGCGTAGGCAACACCGCGGGAGATCGACTGCTCGAGGCCGTTCTTGACGCGGTAGAAACCTTCCTGGGTGCGTTCGCCGGTCAGGAAGGGCTTGTCGTTTTCGTCGTAATCGGAGGTCAGCAGGTTGGCGGCTTCGGCATCGGTACGGGCCAGGATCAGCGTCGACACGCCCATGACGTCGGCGGCGAAACGGGCAGAGATCAGCTTCTCGACGGCTTCGCGGGTCGGCACCAGCACCTTGCCGCCCATGTGGCCGCACTTCTTGGCGGCAGCCAGCTGGTCTTCGAAGTGCACCCCGGCGGCGCCGGAGGCAATCATGTTCTTCATCAATTCGAAGGCGTTCAGCACGCCACCAAAGCCGGCTTCGGCGTCGGCAACGATCGGCAGGAAGTAGTCGATGAAGCCTTCGTCACCCGGGTTGATGCCACGCGACCACTGGATTTCGTCAGCGCGCTTGAAGGTGTTGTTGATGCGGCGAACCATCGTCGGCACCGAGTCGTAGGCGTATAGCGACTGGTCCGGGTACATGGTTTCCGAGGTGTTGCCGTCGGCGGCAACCTGCCAGCCGGACAGATAGACCGCTTCCAGGCCGGCCTTGGCCTGTTGCATGGCCTGACCGGCGGTGATGGCGCCGAAGGCATTGACGTAGCCCTTCTTGGCGCCGCCGTTGACCTTGGCCCACAGGTTTTCGGCGCCGCGCTTGGCGAGCGTGTATTCGATCGGCAGGGAGCCGCGCAGACGGACCACGTCAGCAGCGGAGTAGCCGCGCTTGACGCCCTTCCAACGGGGGTTTTCAGCCCAGTCTTTTTCCAGGGCGGCGATTTGCTGTTCGCGAGTGCTCATGTTCGGTTCCTTAATAAATGGCGTTTGCGGTTGGTTCGGCGCCTGGCGTCGCAGTGACGTTTCCCGTGTGCCGATGGGAAAAAAGTATAGCGCCGATTTTGCACAGCAACACATGTCTTATATAAGACACAAGACAATATTTTTTCTTGTATTTTTATGGTGTTGCAAATCACATTCCGAATTGTGAAACGATATTCGCGGCAGTGAAATGAAGTTGGTGGGCAGTGCGGGATGACTCCGGATTTTCTGTCCAATGGAATAGGGGAAAACCCGTGGGCATTGTCTGGTGGTGGGAATGGCCGGCCGCCGTAGGGAAAACGGCGGGTGCCCGCGGGCCGCGCAGGCGGGGTGGAAGAGGGCGAGGGGAAGTGAAACAGAGAGGGTGGGGCCGTCCCGGCGGACGGCCCCAGCAGGGCGGTGTCGCTTACAGCAGGGGTGCGGCGGAGACGATGACGCCGTCTTCATCCACGTAGATCCATTCCTCCGGCTTGAAAGTGACGCCGCCGAAGGTGACGTCGATGTTCTGGTCGCCGACGCCCTTCTTGATACTTTTCTGGGGGTGGGTGTCCAGGGCGCGCACCCCCAGGTCGGTACGGTTGATCTCGGCTGAATCCCGGATGCAGCCATACACGACGATGCCTTCCCAGCCGTTCTTCTGGGCCAGCACGGCCAGTTGGTCGCCCACCAGGGCGCAGCGCAGGGAGCCGCCGCCATCCACCACCAGTACCTTGCCTTGGCCGGGCTGGCCCAGGGCTTCGCGCACCAGGGAGTTGTCCTCGAAAATCTTCAGGGTGTGGATGCGGCCGGAAAAGCGGGCACGGCCGCCGTAGGCCTTGAACATGGGGGCGACGACGCGCAGGGTGTGGCCGAT